>SXGT01614884.1_pt1 | contig 61292 bp, 54 predicted proteins | sample 3176221 | NCBI WGS metagenome assembly SXGT01 (sample SAMN11356862, study PRJNA531348) | freshwater metagenome | isolation source: freshwater sample F1-120 | place: China: Fuxian Lake, Yuxi | collected 2017-12-25 | reverse complement strand
GCGGCATCGTCACCGCAACGCCGCTGAGAACTTCGCGTGGCTCAACCGCTTCGCGCTGAGCCTACTCAAACAACACCCCAGCAAAGACAGCCTGGTGGGCAAGCGGCAAAAATGCGGCTGGGCCAACCAGTTCCTGCTGCAAGTCCTGACGGGGACAGGTTAAAGTGTGCGTTGGCCGTGACTATATCCGCCACTGCGGATACCGCTACAAGTAGGCGCAGCGCGCTCTAGATAGATCTTCTGGATAAATCATTATGGAGAGCAATCGAACAAGTCAGAATCATGCCCATGAGCAAGACGAAGGGCGGCGATTGCGATAGACTGTGAAGGCTCGATTGTCGATGCCGTCGAACTGAAGAAGCAGGCGGAGACGCAATCAGGACAGGTACTCTCGTGCCTTGGGTGTGGGCGAGAATGTTCTTCAAGCCAGGAAAGAAGGTTCGTCCCCACTTCTCGCATTACAGTCACTTCGAGCGAGATTGCAACGGAGAGTCATACCTGCACAAGCTCGGGAAGCAGACCTTCTTCGAGGTGTTTGCGAAGTGTCGACGAGACCGCATGCCGTTCACCTTATCGATCCTTCAGTCTTATACCTGCATTAAGAATTTTGACCTTCTCGGAGAAGTCTGCCAACCAAGCAAGCAGATCCCGTTTCCATACGATTTGGCGAAGCACTATGTGGATGTCTTGGAGGAGAGCGAAGATTCTGGTTTTATACCCGATCTGCGGCTAATCCATCGCACCAGCCCAGAAAAGAACTTGTGGGTTGAGATTAAAGTCTCGCATGGCAGCGAGCAGGCGAAGCTGGATTCTGGAAAGAAGATCGTCGAGATCCACCTGAAGCGAGAAGACGATATTGAGATGATCGGGCGAGCTGCTCTAGTCGAAGGTGAGGGAGTAGCATGTTTCAACTTCGAACGACCTAACATTGAACTCCAGACATTTGAAAAATGCTTCTGTGATCAGTCGGGAAGGCTGCCTGTTTCCGTCGTGCATCGCACTGGGAAATTCTATATGCGAAGTTTCCTGAGCTTAGAAGACGCGAGAAAAGAAATCTGCTCGCCGAAGTACCTATTTGCCAAGCCGTTGAATGCTGGATTCTATGGTTCCGAAGTAGTCTTCAACGAGAGTTGGAGTGGGGCACCGGTTTGATCGAGGCCATGTGGGAAGCCAAAGAGCGAGTCGGATTCAGGAGCTGTTATCTGTGCGTTTACGACAAAGAGGATCGTAAACGGCTTGAAAGATGTGCCGTAAACTGCGAAGTAACTGTGAAGCCAATGACGCGATAACCTGCGAGCACTTCTAGGAGTGCACACGACCTCCGTTATACAAACAGTGTGGTATGTTCTATTGATTGTTGGCTGGAATAACACGAGAAAATCAGCTGTCCAGCCGCTGAGCTTGGTCAGTGGAAGTGCATGAAACGATGCACGAAATGAGCGGAAGTGGTGGCAGTCAATGTGCGGTGTGAAGTGTAGAAATGGATGATTCAAGCTGAAAAAGGCAATTCAGCGGGCAACTGCCTTTCCATGGGATGGAAGAGGTCATCGGTTCGATCCCGTTATCCTCCACTAAAAAGGCACTTTACGTACGACGTAAGGTGCCTTTTTTCATTGACTTACGCATAAATCCCGTGGTTTTAGCAACTTGAAGAATACCCGCGTGTTCGGATAAGCGTTCGGATAAGCAGCGTAATTGTTCGGATAAGGCTGTCACGACAGCGATCAAAAGAGCCGCATTATGGACCAGAAATGAGCCTTTGTTATTTGTGTTTCACATAACAAAGGACTCAAACCCATGCGAACCAGAAAGACTTCACTTCGACGAGACAATCGAGGGAATTTCACGCGAGAGATTGGCTATCTCGATCAGGTAAGGACAAAGCAGCCGAAATTTAACCTTGGCACGGACGAGCGGCAAGCAGAGGCTCGTATTGCTCGCCTGATAGAACTGTTTTCCGAAAGCATGAAAGCCTGCGGAGGACAGCCAATCTGGACAGGTTTTGCTCTGTATGCGGCTAAGCTGATTTCCAAGGGGATCTACAGAATTCCTTACCCGCCTCAGTGGGATACGCTAGATCAGATTGATCACGATCTCACGCTTGAAGACAAAGCAATCGAGTATGTCCAGATGCTGCGAGTAGAACAGCAACGGCACCCGTCTCTTGAGATCATCCCCTCAGAGCTGGAGATGTACGGCTATGGCGTTAAGGCAAATCGCGAGATTGAAAAACGGGTGCTGAAGTCAACAGAGAGCAAATTGAAAGATTTAGGAGTTCTACCAAGTCATCGAAATCACGGAGACAAGTTCATCGCTGGGACGCTCGACGACGCATTCAACGCCTATATTGAACACATTGAGAAGAACGGACATCGTCTGGATTCTGAGACGTTGAAGCCCTCCCAACGAAAACGAATTGAGTATGTCGAGGCACTCCGTCAACAACACACGAACCAAACTTTGATGGAATTATCATCGTTTGATGCTGCTTTTGAGCTGCTCTCGCATTGGATGAATCGTCCAGAATTTGAGCCGGGAAAACGGTATAAAGCTGCGTCTGCCAAGCATCGCTGTCGTGAGCTACAACGCTTTCTTCGATGGCTGCACAGCACTCCAAGGTTTGCGTGGACGATGCCGGACGGCTTACGAGATGTTCGGCTACGCTTTGTCGATCTCGAAGAAGACAATTGCGGTACTGCACTCTTAAGAAAGAAGGTGTACTCTCCAGATGAACTCGGGTTGATCTCATCTTACGCTTCAAATGAAGAGAAGCTCCATCTCTATTTGGGTGTGAACTGTGCGTTTGGAGCATCCGAACTTGGACGAGTTTTGGTGAATGACGTGCTTCTGAACCATGAACACGAATTCGCAGATTACTTGAACTTTGCGACGACAAAGAGTGACTCGTTTATTCGAATACTTCGTATGAAGTCAAAGATGTTCGGGGAGTGGCTACTCTGGCCGGAGACCGTCGAGATCCTGCGATGGGGTATCGATCGTGCTAGGAACAGACGCTCAAAGTATATAGCCAGCGAGGAAAGTGGAGAAACACTCTATCAGGAGAAATTCAAGAACCCACAAGCCAAGTTTGCGAATATTTGGAACGACTTGATCGCTCGCGTCCGAGCAGATCACCCTGCCCTTCCAAAACTGCCGTACGGTTCGCTTCGCGATACGCTTCCTGACACGCTCCGACATCGAAAAGACGATAGCCTCGCGTCGATCTGCCTATGCCACAGGACAGCATATAAGCCTGACACGCTACTAGAGGCGTATGGAAACAGGCCTTTTGGACGATTACATACTGCAATCCGCGAATTGCACGAGCACTTCAAGCCGATGTTTCGCTGATGAATAATGGGGGCAATGCTGCGAGTATCTTCATCCAATGTTCATCAAACTCAGATGAGCGAACGTTCATGAAAAGCTATCCTCGACACTCAAGATACGCACATTGAGTCGAGGTACAAATTTGCAACCGCCTTTTCAACTGCTACCCGAACTTCCGACCTGGGAATTCAATGCACTCAAAGCTTCGATCCTGAAGCACGGTGTCATCATTCCGATCATTAAAGATGAGAATGGAACAATCATCGATGGTCACCATAGGGAGCGTGCTTGTCGTGAGCTTAAAATCAAGAATGTTCCGACGATCACCTTGGCGGGACTCAGCGACGGTCAAAAGCGGGATCACGCCCTGCTGCTAAATCTGGTGCGAAGAAAGCTCACACGAAAACAACTTCGCGAGATTATTGCTGCCGAACTCCGCCGCTCACCGGACCTTTCAAATCGATGGTTAGCAGAAATTGTTGGTTCCACGAAAAGTACAGTTGAATCTGTTCGAGAAGATCTTCTTGCACGTGGCGAAATTAGCCACGTGACACACTACCGAGGTCGAGACGGCAAGAGGTATTCCGTCTCTCGAATTTACTCTGAAAAGGCGAATCAGCAGAACCAAATCCGAGAGGCATTCAGTGTCCTCGGAGAAGATGCACCAAGACGATCACTTAGTCAGAAACAACTGAGTCGGCTGGTCAAAGCCAAAGAACGAGTAGAAAGAAACAGAGCAACAACCAGATCAGATGTCAGCAGCGACTCAATCAATGTCTGTCACTCGGATTTTCGGAATCTCGAACATGTGGCAGGAATCAGCCCATCGAGCGTCGACCTCATTTTGACCGACGTTCCCTATGACAAGAATTTTGCTGCAAAGAATTTCGATGATCTGGCTGAGTTCTGCCGCCGTGTCCTCAAGCCCGGCGGAATATTGGCGATCTACGTCGGCGTCATCCAAGTCGCAGACGCGATTCATGCATTCTCCAGACATCTTGAGTACCAAGCCACAGGTTTCTCTACTTGGAAGGGTGACGGACCGGTCATTCAATCCATTCAGTGCGTCTCACAATCAACTCCGGTGCTCGTCTTCTCCAAAGGAGAGTGGAGCCGCACAACTCGTTGGAAGAACTCGTATCAACACAAATCAGCCGAGCAGGACCTTCATGTGTGGCAAAAACCCGTTGGGGATGCCGAACATTGGCTGCTTGCGTTCAGTGATGCTGGTGACCTCGTCTGCGACCCATTCTGCGGAGCGGGGACCACTGCGGTTGCCTGCATTAAGGCAGGAAGAAAGTTTGTCGGAGGTGATATCGATGAGAATGCCGTGGCCATCACCGAAAGACGAATACAGCAGGAACTCCAGCAGCCGATTGACACTAACCAAATTTCGTTGGCCCCACATCGTGAAAAGGACCGACCGAAATTGGCAATCTCGTTTTCAGGAGGTCGCTCGTCTGCCGTCATGACGAAACTTCTATTGGAAGAATGTCATGAGACACATGAGATCATCATCATCTTTGCGAATACGGGATGCGAACACCCAGACACACTCCGATTCATCAATGACTGCGATCGTCATTGGAATTTCAACACGGTTTGGATCGAGGCTGAGATCAGTCCCGAACCTGGAGTCGGCGTGAGACCGAAAATCGTCACTTATGAGACTTGCTCACGAAATGGAGTGCCTTTTCGAGATTACATCGCGAAGTATGGCATCCCAAATCGGAACCATCCCCAATGCACAGGTCGTCTTAAGACCGAGCCAATTCAATACTACCTGAAAACCCAAGGCTTCCTCCGTGGAAAGAAACTTAACTATGACACGGCCATAGGAATTCGGGTCGATGAAACCGACCGAATCAGTTCCAAGGCGAAAGAGGAGCGATTTATCTATCCGCTTGTCCGTAAAAAGTGGACTCAGGAGAAAGTCATCACCTACATGTCCCAATTTGAATGGGATCTAAAAATCCCTGAGCATCTTGGGAATTGCACCTGGTGCTGGAAGAAGTCACTGCGAAAGCATCTGACGCTGGCACAGGACTATCCCGAGGTGTTCGACTTCCCAAAACGAATGGAAGAAGAGTTCTCAGCGTTCAAAGCCGCCAAATGCAAAGACCAGAGGAGACTATTCTTCCGAGGACACAAGACAACAGATGAGATCATTGCCCTGGCAACGAGCCAGAATTTTAAGCGAATCGATGACCTGACTCTCAATCTTCAGAATGACTGGAACGAAGATTATGACCGCTCAGCAGAATGCAGCGAATCTTGTGAAGCGTTTGCCGAACCTAGATTCGAGCAGGTGGACCAGAAATAGCTTATACCGAGCAAGTTCGAATGAAGACAACTAACACTTTTCGGACCATAACGGGTCGTCAGCTTTAACCATAACCAAGCATCAACGAAGGAGACAGCAAATGTAACAAATACAACTAAACCGTCACATCAATCCCGTAGAGAGACCACCGTCGATAGGTGGTTTTTTTACGCCCTCATCTTACTTACAGATCCACAACAGTCAATATCAGAGGACAAGATTATGAGCAGATTTTTAACTGACGCCCAACGAATCGAAGCAGAAAAGTACGAGGCCGTGATCGACCAACATCTCGGTGGTTATGTTTCCGTGGGCAAAGCATTGATTGCCATTCAAGATGGCGGATTGCACGAGGATGAATCTTTCGACGACTATGTTGAGCGTCGCTTCGAAATAAAAGTGTACGCTGCGTATCGGACTATTCGAGCAACAAAAGTGGCAATGACCTTGGACGAAAAGGGATTGCCAGTACCAGCAAATGAGGGACAGGCTCATGCACTTCACGAGCTGAATCTGGAGCCGGAGGAACTTGTTGAATACTGGCAAGAATTACTTCAGTCTGGCGAGCGAATCACCGGTAAGCGGATCGCGGCTAAGAGACGACTTGTCGTAACAACCGCAGAAACTCCGACCGGTGCAGCATCGCAAGCCGCAGAACAAAATGCTTTCGCGATTGCCTCAGACGGTTCGTTTGAAACACCTATCGAATTGAACTCTGTACGGCAGTTCTCGCCCCCTAAGGTGAAGCCGTCATCTGGTGATCCCTTGCCCTGCCTCCAACAGGCATCTCAACTGCTTCTCACCGTTACCAATGCGATCGACAAAGGTGGCTTCGATGAGTTTTCGTCAATCGAAGGTGTTTTGAATGAAGTTGAGAAGAGAGTTGCACAGATTCGTTCCGCGATGTCAGCAGTATCGATCGCCGCCTGAAATCCATCCAAATTCAAGTCTCAGAAAAGGGGAAGTCCATCGTCGGCTTGCCCCTTTTTATTCTCTAGTCCGAAAGGAAGAACATGATTCCACCAAACTTTTTCAATTGCCTTATGAATGCTTGCTGTCTGAAGATTTTGAAACTGCTGGCAGCAGACTCAATCGATCTCATTGTCACTTCGCCGCCATATGGAAAAATCCGCGATTATGGCGGTCACAGATTCGAGTTCGAGCCAATCGCTCGTGAACTCTGGCGAGTCATCAAACCTGGCGGAATCGTATGCTGGCACGTTCAAGATCAGATTGTCGATGGCAGCCTTAGTCTGGAGAGTTTTCGGCAAGCACTTTTCTTCAAGAAGCTCGGTTTCAAAATCCATCAGATCATCATTGTGGACGCAGGTCGAGCTTTTAAACATCGAAGCCGCTTTGGAAACGCTCCTCAGTTCGCGTTCGTTCTATCAAAGGGAAAACCTTCAACGGTGAATCATGGCTTGCACAAGCCAAACCTTCATGCCGGACATTTAACCTCATTCGGCGGTAGAGAAAAAGATGGAATTCGAAAGCAATCTCAAGTGAAAAGGATTGCACCTTTCGGCATTCGTTCTGAGATCTGGAGCTATCCGAGCGGTTCTCACAACGCCTCCGATGAACTGGCTTCCAAACATCCGGCGACCATGCCGGAAAAATTGGCGGAAGATCTCATTAGGGCTTTCTCAAACGAAGGTGAACTCGTTCTCGACCCAATGAGTGGTAGTGGGACGACCGCCAAGATAGCACTGCTCAATAATCGCAGGTTTCTAGGAACTGAGATCCATGAAAAGTATCACCAAATCGCGACCGAGCGGCTTCAAGCGACTATTTCACAGATAGAGAGAGAGCAGGCTGAAAAGCCATGGCGTCGACCTAAGTAGGTTCTCGCTAAACGCTTTTGCTGCAAGAAGATGACGAAGACCGAATTCGTGTGGACGATTGATAGCCAAAGGGTTGGCCTCACCCGTTTACACCACATCCACTGCATGCTTCACAGACATAGGGAGAGAAACATGAAATAGAAATCTCAAAGCACATTCGTCGATTGTTGACAGACTTTAAATGCCGCCATGAGTTTCAACTCAGGCGGCATTTTTTGTGGTGATTATTCGTTAAGTGAGACATCCGCAAGAGAATTAAGGAGTTAGTACGATGGCAAAGAAAACCAAGATCCAATGGTGCGACAGCACGATCAACCCCACAATGGGCTGTGATGGCTGCGAGTTGTGGAACAAACACCAGAAGAGTTGCTACGCCGGGATTTTACATACTCGTTTCGGAGGACATACCAAAGGATATGCTCCGACCTTCGAGGAAGTGACGCTGTTTCCCGGCAGAATGGCCGAGGCAGCGGCCTGGTCAGACCTGCGAGGATAGAAGCGGCCTCAAAAGCCTTGGCTGGATGAGTTGCCACGTTTGATCTTTGTGTCAGACATGTCCGACGCACTTAGCCAATCGGTCTCCTTCGACTATCTGTACGAGGAGATCATCCAGAACGTGGTCAGCGAGCAAGGACAAAGACACTGCTGGCTCTGGCTCACGAAGCGACCACATCGAATGTCGAAGTTCAGTCGATGGATCGAGTCAAAGGGAATCGCTTGGCCGAGTAATCTCTGGGCGGGAACAAGCATAACTGATCAACGCTCGACCGTTCGGATCGGACATCTTCTGCGAGTTGGCAGTGCCGACACGATTCGGTTTCTTTCAGTCGAACCGCAAGTGGAACCGCTTGACCTTGATCCTTGGCTGCCGGATATCGACTGGATTCTACACGGCGGAGAATCGGGGCAAGGTGCTCGCGTCTTTCATGTGGAGTGGGCACTCGATCTGATCCAGAAGTGTCGACAGTTTGGAAAGCCATACTTCCTGAAACAGCTTGGCTCGATCGTCGCTTCAGATGGTCAGCATCAGACCTTCAATCGCTCTCATGCAAGCGACTGGAACGAGTGGAATCCCACACTTCGCGTTCGAGAGGTTCCGATTCCACACGCCTAAATCATCCTGATTCTTGATTGCACAAATCCGCCTTTCATGGCGGATTTTCTTTTTCAGAGGCATTCGTTTCTTAGTCGTCATGTGACGACGGACGGTGCCTTTTCTTCTTTTAGGAGGTACCAAATGTCAAAGAGTAACCGGAAGCATCAAAAAACTTTAAAGAGACAGAAGAAGTTGCGGCTGAAGAGATCATCGCTGAAACAACGAACTCAAGAAGTAAAACGGCACAGCGGGTGGGCGAAGAACTTTGCCTCGAAGTACCGAAAGCCGATCCATCAAGTCGTCTCGAATACGATTGGACAGCCCATCGAGCTCTCATGTGGTCAGATTGCATTGGTTGCATCACGCCTATCCAGCGGTCGACTTCGCGTGAAAACAGGCTGGCTGGTTGTTAGAGACGATCCTGAAAATCCACTGGTTGTTATTCACGCATGGAATGAGATGCCCGACGGCCGGGTTTTTGACCTTTCACCTTGGTATGACTGCCCTTTCCAGTGTGCATACGTTGGACGCGAGAATAGAGACTCCGTTCAAGAATCCTTCGATGAACCGCTTGATGAAGATTGGCATGAGACCGTCGACGCTCTCGCAGCACGAGAACACGAAGGTAGCCAGGAGATCGATCATCTTGCTCTGTTGTCAAAAATTGTGGCAAACGGAGGGCAGATCCTCTTTTGAAGTTGATGGACTTCAACAGCTTTAGATCGTGTTAGCCCCAGTCCAAGATTCCAGAAATCCTGTTTCGAGGATATTTGGAAAAATATTGGTCGCACGACATAGCCTCGTTCAAAGCCGCTCATTTGAGCGGCTTTTTTCAGGCACTCGTGAATGTTTTTTCTTTTGTTTAAGGAGAGTTGTATGTCTGATTTCCTAGATTCTGTGTCACTTGCCTCGTTTCAACAAAAGCTTCAACTTATTCGTGATCGAACCGAAGGAGTCGCGAAGCGTTACTACACAGCGGCTTATTTGGTTGGTCGCCCAGGAACATCGAAGACCTACACAGCAGTAGAAACGCTCTCCGAATTGGGCGTACCACACATCGTTCGTAATGCTCGCATGACGCCGATGGGTTTGTTTGACCTGCTTTGCGAACATCCGGAGCATGTTATCGTTCTCGACGACATTGCCACAGTGTTCAACCAACCCATCGCTTTGCAAATTCTGATGGCAGCTTTGGACGGCGACGCAAACAAGCCTCGCTTGGTGACCTATAAATCGAAAGATCAAGACATCTCATTCCCGTTTAGCGGCAGCATCATCGCGATCAGCAATGTTCCCCTGAGGCAAGATCCGCTGGCAAAGGCAGTTGCCAGTCGAGTGGTTCAGCTCGAACACGAACCGAGCGATGAAGAAATCGCTGCATTCATGCGGCATTTGGCTTTTAAGGGATACAAGGATCTCACGCCAACCCAGTGCCGTGAAGTTGTAGATTTCGTCATTCAGGAAACTCGGAGTCTGGACCAACGTCTTGATCTTCGACATCTCAGTAAAGGCTATGAGGATCGAAGACAGTGGGAACACGGAAACGCGGCAACTGACTGGCGAGACCTGGTACGCACCAGCATGAAGAAAACTCTCTGCGAGCAATCAGAGCCAATCTCGAAGGCAGAAGAGATCGAGCAACAACGTCAAAAGGTGAAGGAAGCGATCCGTCGCTTTCCAAATGACAGCCGCAAGCAAATGGATTTCTGCGGACTTGGAAGGTCAACGTTTTACGCTCGCCGCCGCGAACTCTCTTGTTAGTTGATTCGATCCGAGTTTCCAGGATTCCAGTTTTCCAGCGTTCCGAAAATCCACATGCAAAGCCGCCGATTTCTGGCGGCTTCTCTTTTTTCTAGTCCTCGCAATGAAAGGTTACCTATGTCCAATCCCCAAAATGCAGCCAGCGTTGAAATGCGTAAAATGAACGCGGGAGATAGCACTCTATCTCGTCGAGTCTTGAAGCGATGCCGTACCTCAGGACAGCCGTATGAGACCATAACAGAAATGATTCAAATCGGTCGAAATCGTTACGGGAGCCAGACGCTCGGTTACCTCGTGCCAGCCCATGTATTAGACGAGGAAAAGGCAACTCTTGAGCGGGAACGGAAGGCTGAGGCAGAAAAGCAGTTGAAAATGTTGGCAGCTGAGCGGATCGAGAAACTGAAAACACAGTTTCCAGGTTTGTCACAAAAGAAACTCAACCAACTTTCTGAGTCGAGCAAGAGAGTTGTTAGTGCCGCTGATACAGGCTACCTATCCGGTTACGGCACGAAGACCTATTGGCGATCGCTCGGGTACGACGTTACCACGCCTGACATCTGGATTGTCTCCGGAAAAAGGGTTGTGGATGGTTACAGCAAAAATAGGTTGACACATCGTCCTATCCGACTCAGTGTCACTACGCTTGAAAAACGATGGTTGAGTCGCTTTGGATCGAGTGAGTTGGTGCTTGCTAATGCAGTGAGATTGGCGAATCGCCTTCAGAAAGTGGTGACACTCAAAGAGTTCTATCCGCTGAAAGATCGATGGATTCAGCAGAATCAGCATCTTCTGGTCGATGGGCGAATCTCAAGAGTTGAGGAAAGAGTGTGCTTTGGCTGTGACGGAAGTGGAGATGGTTTCTTCGGTGACGAATGCCGGAGATGTGATGGCACAGGAATTTATGCTAGTCGCAAACTCTACGAGCATCACTTCGAGGTTGAGGGGCAAAAGTTCTGCTTCCATTCTTATCAAACACCCCACGTTCTTAATGAGAAACCAGGCGAGAACCTCAAGGTGTATGGGAAGCCTTTTCGCCAGGACGAGTTGCCTTTGCCATCACAGTTGTTGATCGTAGCATTGATCAAGCATTTGATGCCGGAGAAGTGAAAATCGGTGATTCTGTTGAGTACGGTGATCCATATCAGGGTCGCCAACCTTCAATGATTTGATTGGTTTCTGAAGAAATCTTTGCAATTTTCATGGTGCAGAGATTACTCCGGCAAACACTCAGGCGTCTCGTTCTTCACGTTTCCGACGATCGGGTTGGCTGCCACAACTTGGAGTGATCCGTCCCAGGGCTTGAGCAACGATTCAGCCAGATCATTCCCATCAATCTCAGGATCAAGCCAAGCGTCGTACGCATCAGCGGGAACGATGACTGGCATCCGGTCATGGTACTCAGATGCAACGCCGACTGAGGATGTGGTGAAGATCGAGTAGCTCTCGACGATGGATTTATCTTCTGGATTCGTCCACCGCTCCCACACGCCTGCAAAGACGAACGGTTCGTTATTCGGAAACCGAAAGTGGTAAGGCTGCTTCTCTTTCCACTCGTACCAGCCGTCTGTCAGCACCAAGCAGCGGCGTTTCTTAAGTGGAGCTTTGTAGCTGCGTGCGATTTCCTCGCTGCGAGCGTTGATCATCTTGAAACCCACCTTCAAGTCTTTCGCCCACGGCGGAATAAGACCCCAGCGAATTGGAGTGGCGTGGCGTTGGCCACCCAGATTTCTGATCACGGGATTCTTCTGGGAGGGGGCGATGTTGTAGCGGCTTTTCCAATCCTCGTCTCGAATGAAATCAAAGATCTCCTGGAGTTCTTCTGCTGTTGCCCGCAAAGTGTATCGCCCACACATGTTATACCAATTGTCGATAAATGAGTTGACACCCGTGCAGTTTTTGTCGATACATACGACATATACGGGCGTGCATGGAGATGTGAAGTGTCAACTCTCGAAAATCTACGACAACAACTGAGCAAATCAAAGCCTCTCGCAGTTCGGAGTACGATTTCCAGTGGTTCTTCCCATCTTAACAAACTGTTTCCTCACCAGGGAATCCGTCCCGGCTCCATCATTGAGTGGGTTGGTCAAAACAGCCTTTGTGAAGCGGCACTGATCTCCCTGGTGGTGATGAAGCATGCCCTTACGAACGCATCCAACTTGCTGCTGCTAGATCCCTCCAAGTCCATCTATCCACATGCTCTTGTCGGTCTGGGTTTTGATCTCAACCGGGTTCTGTATGTGAATCCTAACAACAGACGTGATCTGCTCTGGGCCTGCGATCTGGGGTTGCGATGCTCTGCGATCGGAGTTGTCCTTGCTCTTCAGCCAGAGGGAGACGCGGCAGTGTTTCGACGCTTTCAGATTGCGGCTGAGGATCATGACACGATTGGCTCTTTCGTGTTTGATCATCGCCGACTGCCTCATCGGTGCTGGGGAGATGTTCGGCTGGGAGTGGAGAGTTTACCACGAGGGGATGATGCGGCGATGAGGTTTCGGTTGGAAGTTTTACGTTCCACCCGAGGCAATCTCGGTGACTCACTGATCCTGGAAATGACATCTCAAGGCCTGATTTATGTCCCTCCTGTTCGCCCCAAGAAAACGTATTCTCTGCGTGTGGTTTCCTCATTGGGGCATCCAGCGACTCGTGTCAGCTGAACAGACGTTGTCACATCGGCCTCTGGTAATCTCGTACCACCGTCCAGGACGAGGGGACTTTGTGTTTGACGCCAACGGTCGTGCGGTTCGGTTTGGTGTGAAGAAAGAGATGCCACTGGCAGAAGCCCATTCGCTGGTTCTTTCACGTCATCGTTTGGCTGTCTTTCCATTGGAACCACACAAGAACCAAGAGACTCTTGAAAAGCTGGCTGAAGCGGCACAGGCGTTTACTCCCGTCGTTGCTTTAGAGGAAAACGAGCATCCTGAAACACTCTGTCTTGATCTCTCAGGCACATCGGGATTGTGGACTGATGAAGAGGAACAACTGGAAGCTGTCCGACAGTCGTTTGAAGAGCAGGGTTTTCGATGCCGTCTGGCTCTCGCCCATTCTCTCGGTGCAGCATGGGGGCTGGCACATTTTGATCGGGACGCTCAGGAGGATGTCATTTGTAAGTCCCAAGATGATCAACGCCTTCTTCGACTGCCGGTCGATGCATTGCGATTGGAAGAGTCCGGAATTTCCTTACTTCGTCGACTTGGTATCAAAACCGTGCAGCAACTGCTCAAGCTCGAACGTTCCAGCCTCAAACGTCGACTCGGTCAGCAGGTCTGTTTGAGGTTGTCTCAGTTCCTGGGTGAGACACATGAGATGATCGTTCCATATCGGTCGGCTGAGCGTTATGAGCGTGAGTTTCGGTGTGAACATCCTCTTTCGTACCAGCCAGCGATCGAGCAGATTCTTCGCTCTTTGCTGGAAGAACTGTTAACCGCATTAACGAACCGACAGCTGGGATGTGTACGTCTGAAGATCGAACTACGCTGTGAGAATCGACGGTGCATCAGACTTGAGATCGATCTCGGATTCCCCACTTCAGATATCAAACTCTTATGGGATCTTTGTCTGCTGAAATGGGAGCAGCTGCATTTGGATTCCGCAGTCACTTCGCTGCACCTGGAAGCCACACAAACTCAGCGACTTCATCAACGGCAGTCGAGCTTAGTTCCCGAGGAACGTGGTCGATCGTCGGAGTCATTGCAGCCACTGATTGCCAGACTGACTGCCCGTCTGGGAAAAGACTCCGTGAGTCGTTTTCGGCTTCAACCAGAAGCCGTTCCTGAGTTGTCCGTACAACTCATCCCTGCGATTGAGGCTGACGATGTCGAGATGAGTGTGGAGACGAATTTGCTTCAACGTCCTTTGCGGCTATTTCTGCGTAGCGAAGCAATCGAAGTTATGAGTTTGCACGAAAGTGGCGTTCCTCGTCGACTCTTCCTGAGGGATCAGCATCACGATGTCACACGAGTATGGGGGCCAGAGCGGATCGAGTCGGCCTGGTGGCGTGGAGCTATGCAGCGACGTGACTATTATCGTGTGGAGACTTCCCGAGGTCGACGCTGGTGGATTTTTCGCAGGCTCTCGGATGGTCGGTGGTTTTTGCAGGGAGAGTGGGCATGATGAAGTACACCGAACTCCACTGCCTGACCAACTTTTCCTTTCTGCAGGCAGCCTCACATCCGGAGGAACTTGTCGAGCAGTCTCAGGAACTTGGCTATCGCAGCTTGGCGATCACGGATCGACATTCCGTCTCGGGTGTGGTGCGAGCACACTCGAAGGCGAAAGAGCGGAGCTTTCCGATCATCATAGGAGCTGAGATCTCTCCCGTTGATGCACCACCCATCGTACTCTGGGCAAAGAACCGCGACGGCTATGGGGAACTCTGCCATCTGATTACTAAGGGACGGACATCCGCACCCAAAGGATCGTCACATCTGACGCTGGAGGATATTGCTGCCCATACGCAGGATTTGATCGCTGGAATCCTTCCACCGGTCGATCAGGAAGAAATTTCACTGGAGGGGTTGCATGCCTATCGAAATCTGTTCGGTAAGAATGTCTATCTCATGGCTCAGTTGTTTCGTGGGCCTCGTGATCAGCAGCGTCTCGGGTGGTTGATGTCACAATCCCGCAAATCCCGTATCCCATTAGTTGCCAGCGGGAACGTGCTGTTTCATCATCCATCGCGACGAATGCTCTACGATGTTGTCACCGCCATTCGTCATCACACGACGGTCGAACAAGCTGTTCCGCTGCTCCCGCCCAACCGTGAACGGCACCTGCGATCGCTTGATGATTTGTCTCGTTTGTACGCTGGTCATCTGGAACTGATTGAACGGACTCAGGAGATTGCGAGCCAATGTACGTTCTCGCTGGACGAACTTCGTTATGAGTATCCTGAGGAGCTGGTCCCAGAGGGATACACCCCTTCGTCCTACTTGAGAGAGCTCACCTGGGCCGGAGCATCGAGGCGATTTCCCGAGGGGCTTCCCGATAAGATTCGCCTCACGATTGAGCATGAACTCAATCTCGTCGAAGACCTGCATTACGAACCTTATTTCCTGACGGTCTGGGATCTGGTTCAATTTGCCCGTTCTCGTGGGATTCTCTGCCAAGGACGGGGATCAGCGGCAAACTCGACCGTCTGCTACTGTCTGGAAGTGACTTCGGTGAATCCCAGCCGCATTGATGTTCTGTTTGAACGCTTCATCAGCCGGGAACGAGACGAGGCTCCCGATATCGATATTGATTTTGAGCATGAGCGACGAGAAGAGGTGTTGCAGTACCTTTATGACAAGTATGGCCGCGAACGTGCCGGGATGACGGCCGTCACCACCACCTATCGTCCAAAATCAGCCATTCGTGACGTAGGCAAGGCTCTGGGATTATCACTGGATCTGGTGGATCGACTTGCCAAGAATGCGGATCACTACCGTGCGGAGACTGACTTTGTTCAACGCTGCTGTGAGGCCGGTCTGAATCCCGACTCTGATGTTGGAAAACGCTTTCTCTATCTGACCAATGAGTTGATCGACTTTCCCCGGCACCTTTCTCAGCATACAGGCGGGATGGTCATGTCGCGTGGGCCATTGCATCGTTTCGTCCCAATTGAGAATGCGTCGATGCCGGGTAGGACCGTGGTGCAATGGAACAAGGATGATCTCGATGATCTCGGAATTCTCAAGGTTGATTGTCTGGCGTTAGGGATGTTGACGGCCATCCGAAAATGCTTCCAGATGGTTGAGAAGCATCACGGCAGATCACTTACCCTCGCCGATGTGCCGGAAGGCGACACTGCCGTTTACGACATGATCTGTCAGGCGGACACGATTGGTGTATTTCAGATTGAGTCACGGGCTCAGATGAGTATGCTGCCGCGTCTCAAGCCTCGGTGTTATTACGACCTTGTCATTGAAGTCTCGATTGTTCGGCCTGGTCCTATCCAGGGAGATATGGTTCACCCTTATCTGAGACGCCGGACTGGTGTTGAAGAAGTGACTTATCCCACACCGGCCGTCGAAGCCGTTCTCAAGAAGACGCTGGGAGTACCACTCTTCCAGGAACAGTGTATGCAGATCGCTATGGTCGCTGCTGGCTTCACACCGGGGGAAGCTGATCAGTTGCGGCGTGCGATGGGAGCGTGGAGAAAAACAGGAGTGATGGAGAAATTCCGGCTCAAACTGTTAGACGGAATGGCAGCCAATGGCATTGAGGGAACATTTGCTGATCAGGTCTTTCGTCAGATTGCAGGCTTCGCCTCGTATGGATTCCCGGAATCACACGCTGCGAGTTTTGCTCTGCTGGTTTACGTCTCCTCCTGGTTGAAATGCCATTATCCCGCCATCTTTGCAGCCGGGATTATCAACAGTCAGCCAATGGGCTTTTACGCTCCAGCTCAGTTGATCAAAGACGCACAGAATCACGGCGTTGATGTTCTACCAGTGGATGTGAACTTCAGCGAATGGGACTGCACCATCGAAGGCGGGGCGATCCGACTGGGGTATCGGATGATTGCAGGAATGCAGCAGGAGATTGCCGACCAGATTTCACAGTGCAGACAGCAAGGACGTTTTTTATCGTTCGATGAGTTTCTGGTTCGAACACGTCTCACTCGCCCCCATTTGATGAAACTTGCTGATGCGGATGCGTTTGGAAGCCTTTCTCATTCGCGACGACCTTCGCTGTGGGAAGTGCTGGGGCAGGATGATGAACCGGAAGTGAGGGGGTTGTTTCAGCCACATCATTACGCAGATTCTGAACCGGCTGCGTTGCCTGCGATGTCTCCCGAGGAAGAAGTCTTCGCTGACTACCGGACAACATCGCTCTCATTGAAAGCTCATCCGATGAGTTTTCATCGTCAGTTTTTGAGTGCTCTCAAGGTGACGCCGAATGGACAGTTAACTGAGGTGGAGAGTGGACAGCCGGTAAATGTGGCGGGCATCGTTCTTTTGCGTCAGCGTCCTAGTACTGCCAAAGGAATTACCTTCGTGACCATTGAAGATGAAACAGGAACAGCAAACCTGATCGTCCATCAGCAGACCTGGGAACATTACAGGAAGGTTGCCCGCCATTGTGGTGCTTGGTTGGTTCAGGGAGAGTTACAGTCAGCACATGGAGTGATACACGTAATTGTCAGGCAGATCAGAGATCTGTCGCACACGATTCGTCATTTAAGAATGTCGCCCAGGAACTTTCGGTAGTGTGTGCGTACCACGATCACAGTTAGGCTGCCAACTGCCCGAAATGTGTTACAAATTTTGCAATTTCTGGTGGTGAATAATCTGGAATTGTCAGATAAGCACGTTGAATGAATGTTTTGAGAGGCCTAATTGGCTCAGAACGGTCTCTATTTGAGAGAGATTTATCCATAGAGGTAAAATGTGTTACCGAAGAGGATGTCTCCTTCTCTCCCTTTTCTGTCACAACCACTTTTGCGACGGTAAATTGCAGCGATTCTTCCGGAGAGAGTGCTGCCATCAACTCATTTGAAAATCGCCATTTCATCGCCCTTCCTTCTGACTTTCCATCCACCTTCTTTGTACCGACGACGTATTTGTTGTCCAGCCAAGATATCAATCCAAGATCTGACAACAGATTACGACACGCAGTGAATCTCGAATTGTTGAATGCACGCTTCACATCGCGTGTTTCAAAAAGTGACGTCCATAACTTCTCCCACCGTGCATGCGGCAAAGTTCCCTCGGCGTTCATATTGTTCGTGAAAAACTCTCCGAGCATCAATGTGACTGCCAAGTCGTAGACTGTTACATTTTTTCGATGACCTATTGCGAAGCTCTTTCCAACCATCAATTTACTCGCAAGCTTGAAATGACGACCTCCTTGCTCCAAGCCAGAGAGTTGCTCCTTATTGAATAACTTGCTGCTGGTGGAGCCAGCTCGAGTTGTTGTGCCTGAGACTGCCTTCTCTTTCGTATTCCACCTTTCCAGAGGCTGAAGCCTAAGCAGTTGATTCATGGTCACTTCAGTCGTGCCAGTGAATTCAGCCCAACGCTCAAACATCTCACGAGGCAGTTTCGCCAGCGTTCCCATCTTGAGAGATGAGATTTCGAATCGGTTGGCTCCCCACTCAATCTGCGGCGGAGCTCCTTTAATCTCAACGTCAGTAATGTCGTAGCCGTTTGCCAATGTTCGTAAGTGCTGCTCCAAACGCTTCAGCACCTCTCTGATCTGCCACGTACTGCGACCTTGCTTGTTGACCAACACGTAGCCATGCATTCCAACTCCGTTTGTCGATCGTTCGAAGTAGAGATTTGGAAAGAGATTGGCTCGCAGCATTTCCGCAAACGCCGTTGCTCCGGCGAGAGATCCGCCATTATGACAGTCGATATCGATCATGATCAGGCTGTGCGTCTTCCACCTCTCATGGGAACCGGTGAAGTAGAGCGTTGTTTTATCGAGGCAGTGACGAGCAATGTCCTTCAGCTTCCACGAATGTTTCTGCCAGGAATTCCATCCGCGAGACCTTACCGAATATGCTGCCAGGATGTCTCGCTTTCGATTCAAGTGAATCGGCTTAACAGCACCTGTGCTTTTAACACGGACTTTTTTACCGAGGTCTAGTTCTGACATCACAGACTTCAGAAATGCAAACTTGGTTTTTGTGTCAGACGGGGATACAGGGGCTTTTCTCTTAACCCGGTTCGATGGGAGCGTGTCGCGATCGATTCGCAAGTGCTCAATCAGTCGACTAGGGCGTCGGATCTGGAACGTTGATCGCCTTGGCGACACTCCTTCTTTCTCATTTTTCAAATCACACATAAGCTTCCACTTTGTCTCCACTCTTATATAGTATTCTATTTCACATATTTTTACAAATTTGTCACTAAAATTGTTATTCAGCACTCATATATAAAATATGACCAGAAACAAAAGCATGAGCATTTATTTAGACACAGAATTACGTAACACGATCGAACGGGCAGCGGAATTACAAAAAGTGTCTGTCAGCGAGTTAATTCGCGAGATTTTTCGCGATTGGCAGCAGAAGGAACATCTGCGGTTAATGAGTCGAATTGCCAAGGCAGGGCTGCTTCCGAGCGTGTTACAAAAATTGCAACAGGGAGAAAAAGAGGCGATTAATGGAGCAGATTGATTTATTACGACAGCGGGCCGTGGAGTGCTTATTTCCAGAAGTCGCGGCGAAAATTACCAACCAGGAAAAGGTGTCGCTGTACCTCGGATTTCAGCGAATATTTAAGTGTAAAAAATGCGAAGAGCGTCAGCGAATTAAAGAGTGGAAAGATTCTTTCAGTTCTAAAGACAATAAAAATGAGGGCTTTGAAATTATTTTTTGAGCAAGAGTTTTGAGCTGAAAGATAAAATTAAAGCAGGCTCTTGGCACAACGGAATATGCTGGTATATTCCCTCCATGTCGGCACCCTTCACGTCGTATATACGCCGGATGCATATTGTCTATACATGCGGCGATGACCATTTTTTGTAGCGATAGCCGACCATAAGAAAGAAAAGCTAATGACTATTATGAACGATGAATCGACAATCCAATCCGCTGAGATTGAGATTACAGAAGAGATCCAAGCAGTTTTGGGTCGCCAAAAAGTAAGGGTTGGCACAACAAATGTGACGATCAAGCATCCGAGTCTGAACTCGGTCACATTGACACCAAGTGTGTACGCTTTATACCTCGCTGCAATCAGGGCAGTCTACACAGTCACATTTCTCCAGACGATCCATCACAACCCATCTGAGAGCATGGCTGCGTTTGGCTACTTTTCGTCAATGATCTCAATCGACGACGACATGCCCTGGATCAGTGACGCGGAGGTCGAGCAGAGTCCGCAAGTGATCGAAGAAGCGATGGTCGATTACAACAAATGTGTATCGACACTCGCTGCGGCTGGTTGTTACGAGCTGATTGATTGACGAACGGGAGCATGACCGTGTTGCCTCGCGTTCGGTGCGTTTGCCCAATGGGAAGATCCATACGCATTGAACAACCATTCCAGTGGAATGGAGAGGCAACGCGGTTTGCTCATTCTGCCGGTCGCGAATTTTACAAGGTTGTTAAAAGCAAAGAATTTAAGAATGCGAGAAGGCTTCAATTGAGGAAGGGAAAGAGCAAATGAAGGAACTGACAATGAACTACACTGATAAACTGGAGCAAACACAAGTCGAGGGTATCCCTTCGGCATATCAACTGCCGCCATGTCCGGACTGTGGGATAAATGCAGGAATGCCGCATGCCCCGGAGTGTGATATCGAACGATGTTCTGTCTGCCAATGTCAACGCCTTACTTGTGGTTGCGTGGGCCATGATCCATCCTTTGCTGTCTGGACTGGGCGATTCCCGGTGAATAAGAACGCTGAGATCTCGTTGGCACTATCACGCGACAAAAGGCTCAGACCCAAGGTAGGTCATTGTTATCGGAATTGCTTCCGAGCCATCCAAGTATTGCCAGAGTTCAAAAATGCGATCTACGTCGAGGGTATCGTACACCTCACACGTGGCTTCCAAATCGAACATGCGTGGCTTGAGCGTGATGGAGAGATCGTCGACCCCACTCTACCGACCCAGCAGGGAGTGTACTTCTCAGGATTAAGGTTTAATGGAGTCGTTGGGTTGGCCGAAGCGATGGCCATTCCCAAGCAAAGTGGGAGTCGAGATCTTCCTCTCTTTCATCGATTTGGATTCGGCGGTCATCTCTCACCAGAGTTCACCGCTGCTCGTATAGCGGCAAAACGGATGCTGGAGTTCGAGATGGGTCAGCCTTCGGGATCATAGTCGAGAAACGCTGCTCGACCTTGCCAGACACGGCTCTGCACAGTATCGGGTGGTTCGAAACCGTTTCATCACAAAGTCGTTGGTTCCCTTACGCGTTCGACGCTGATGGTTTGTTGTCACGACGACAGTCAATCAGAATGATCGAATCATCTGCTTCCAATTTCAGTTCCTTGAGTACCTTCTGAACCTTCCGGCGTTCCTCGTCGCTGAAGTAGAAGATAACCTTCAGAGAATTTTTCGTTCGATTTGCCTCCTCGTATACTGCGACCTGCTTTTCGAAGAACTTTAATTTCGAGTTCTTTGCGAGTTTGAACTCGACCAGCGTCTTGTCTTTTTTACCTCGCGAGACTTTGAAGTCGACCGGGCCTCTTCCGTTATTGACTTCGCTGTTGAAATCGGAGGGAGTTGCAAACCAAGTGAGGCGGAATAGAATCTGCAAGTCGGTTTCCCGTTGGATCGGCTTGCCGTGATGATAGAACAGTCGATTCGCTCCATTGTTCTCAATTTCTGATTTGAGGAACAAGATTCTGTCGCGGCACTCCTGATAGGTGTCAATTCCGAGGTTGTAAAACTTTGTCTCCACTTCAAGTTGTGAAATTAGCTGGCCGAATTGCGTGATGTAAAATTCTTCTGAATCGGATACTTTTTCGCTGCTTACAGCCTTTGCCTGCCCACCCGTGTCCTCTTTGTACTTGATGTACCATTCGATTATCTGTGGATACCTTTTCAATAGCTCGTCGTAAGCCTGCTTTCTCTTGTCCTTCTTAGGGTTCTCGCCGAGTGCTCTTTCGAGATAGTCGTTGACTTGACTTCGCAACTCAGAATCGCCTGTCGAAGCTGCGATGCTCTCGAAACGTTCCATCAAGTCATGACGATTGATCCAGTTTTCATCCTTTGTGAGCATATCCTTGGGGGTAAGCAGCACGTAATCATTTCGGACGTAGGGAAGCTCAAAAGTTTTGGGACACCAATATCGCTTATCGTAGTCAAAGCGAACGCCATGAACCGATATCGACCTTCGATGACTCGGCGGAAGATGAGCTTTTGCAAATGCCTGAGTGTACTCAAGCAGGTATTCCTTAATCAGGTTTGCTGTGAAGTCGCTGATATTGTCCCGGCCTACACCATCGCGAACTAAGCATACTTTTTCAATGTGGCTCCCTTTTGTGATTTGTTCATTTCCGAAATTGGTGAAGATCACATGGAGATTCGAATTCAACGCTTTTGCGAAATCGATTCCCAAGCCACTGCCACCGTTGCCACTTTGACTAAATCCTAGCCAGAGCTGCTTGACCTCAGGGAACATGTACCACGATTTCAGAAGTCCGTTATTAATGCTTCCTGCGATGGATTGATCTTTCAGAAATGTAAGGTACTTAATGATGCCATCGTGAAGTCGTTGATAATCTTCCTTTTCGCTCGTGAAAAGCAAAAACGGATCGATGAACAGCGGCAGATCGTTGATGAGAGAAACATTAAATGCTCCGTACTCTTCAATTAAATCAGGGGCTACATCGAACCAATCCGAGAAATACACTTTCATCGACTTTTCCGAGCAAATAAGTGGTGGCACCATTGATGCGAGTGGTAACGCGACTGATTTTCTTGTTAGTCATTCAGCGGTGAATTTCACATTCTCATTTCTGGTAATAGCCTTCAAGTTTCTCCAGGTATCGATCCATGTCATGATCTGCCTTCCAAGGAACTCGGTCGAGGATTGAAGATCTTGGTGGTGCGGAAGTCGGTGGTGCTCCCATCACCTTTTGAGGCTCGTCTTTGTCTCCATCATAGGTTTGTTTGAACTCCTCCATTTGTCGTCGACTCAGAGGTGGGAGTTCATCAATTGGTTCATATTCAGAGGGATCAGGACTTTGGCCAGGTCCTGCACTGACAGGGAGTTGCAAGTAGTTTGCGGATTTCCGAATCTTCCCGTCTTTGAACCAAATCAAGCAGCCACAGTGTTTTAGCCCGAGCGGCGTATGCGGCACTGCATCAAGTCCGTTACAAAAATGAACAAATCTGTCGCCAACACGCTCTTGTAAACTCTCCGTGAAGTCCCGGTTGCCGATCATCGGTTGTCCGAAAGTAATCACTCCCGAGAGCTCAAGGTTATGAAACAGAGTCAGATCATGGGCACACACAACTGCCAATGCCCCGCCCAGGCTGTGGCCGGTAATCCAAAGATACTTGGGTCTGTGGTACTCAACGGCATCAAGAACGGTCGGTCTAAGTGTTGAGTAAGCGGTTGAGAAACCTGAGTGAATTTTGCCAAGATCCATTTGTCGAAGGTAGACCCCTGCATTGGTCAGCCAGTCTTCACCTTCGTCGGTGCCTCGGAATGCGATGACCATTACGTCTTCGCCGGAAATTATGTAGGCAACCTGCGAATGAAAAGGCGACTCAATCTTTTGAATCTCGTCGAAGCCAAACGGTTCAACAATCGAGCGATTTGCCGGTTCTAAGTCGTAAGCGGCCTCACTTATTTTTGCCAACGGAATTAACGCGGGCCATTCTTGAAAGTCACCTCTGATGTTCCATTGTTCGCGGAATGCATCGAGACGAAGGTCTCGTTGGGGAGTAGGGACAAAACTATCGGGAACAATTTCAGTCTGCTCGTTGCTGGGCGTTGAAGTGCTTATGTAGATCAGCAAGACCAAACCAGCTCCTATCAAAAGAAAAACCAGCAACACAATGCCGTTGATCGCATTCGTAATTCGTCCAGCGATCTTCATTACCATGGTTCCATGATTAGAAAAATATCTTGCAGCACACGCTGATACAGGTGTACCGTATTATATAGTGCTTTACCTACGGCACCAAGCTCTTTGGTTCTCTGAATCTTCTGTGAGGCAGATCTTCAACTAAGATGGAGTGAATTAAGCATGGCATCACCGAAAAAGCTGTCGTTTGCGACCTGTAACCTGTTCAACACCAATGAACCGGGGAAGCGGATGTACCGAGATCCAGACGGTTGGACGCAAGAAGAGTATGACAAGAAGATCGAGTGGATTGGTCGTGCCATCGCTACGGTCGATGCCGACGTGTGGGGTTTCCAAGAACTCTGGCACCACAAGTCGCTGGAGAATGTCTTCATTGAGGCGAAGCTGTCGTCGCAGTACACACTCCTCGCTCCCAAGACACAGACAGGTCAAAAAATTATCTGTGCGGGTGCTGTGCGGAAAGAGATGCTTGTCGGTGAGCCGGAATGGATTGAGGACTTTCCTGACAAGTTTGTCCTGTCGGGAAGTGGCGACGATCCGCAGACGCCAGAAATCTCTGTTTCACTTAAGAGCTTTTCCAGGCCGGTATTGCACTTCCGTATCAAGCCGCACGACAAGCCTACCGAGATTTCCGTCTTCGTCGCTCACCTCAAATCGAAGATGCCTGCTCAAGTGGATCAAGAACAATGGTTCAAAGCTGATAAGCTCTTCTTTGGAAAACATCGCGAAGGGATCGGAGCGGCACTGTCGACCATCCGCCGGACCGCAGAGGCGTCTGCTCTACGGATGCTCCTCACAGAAACGATGAAGGAGAATGACAATCCAGTTGTCGTCCTGGGCGACCTGAACGATGACAAGAGGAGCAACACACTCAACATCATTACGGGCCAACCCAACTACCTCATGGGCTTTTCAACGGGAGGTAGCGATGTTGATCTCTATTCGACGGGAACGTTGCAAGAATATCGCAGCGAGAGGGATGTGTATTACACCCACGTGCATCAAAATAGTCGTGAATCACTCGATCATATCCTGGTGTCGCAGGAATTCTACGACAACTCGAAAAAGCGAATCTGGGCCTTTGTCGGATCAGAGATCATGAATGACCATCTGAATTGGGACAATCACAAGGAGAGCGGCACAACCGATCATGGGATCGTGAAGGCGACGTTTGAGTTTCGACCAGCGAAAACTTAGCTAGATCGCTCTTCTCAACTACATGGTCGATCAGGAGGAGGAGAGAGACAAGATACTTGGACTAACGCTTCGAACGATCATCTGAAACGGGATGCCCGATTCCAGTCGATGCTGCTTCTCGACAAACTGCCAAGGTCCTATTCGCTCGAAATGCCATTTCACGGCTTCCTGCCATGTCGCACCATCAGGAAATGGGTCAATTGGCCAATCTGTTGAACCTTCCCAGCCAAGGTACATCAAAATGACTGGCACGCCTTCGCAGGCAAGTTTGTGCAAATAGGCGAGTCGGTTGGATAGTTGGTAGTCGTGGTCGGCGGACAAGTGAAAGAAACCGAACCCCAACGAACTCAATGCGACGCTTGTCTCTACGAGCCGCAGACGAATACTGAGGTCGTTGGCAATGGAGCGTTCGTTCTTTGTGTCCACCGGAGACTTGCAGTTCTTTTCAATCATCTCACCCAGATGAGCCTTCGCTTCGACAAGGAGCAAGCCCGGCTTCCCCTCAACTTCAAGATGGCAAATCAAATCCCACGTCGGTCGATTCCCTTTGAATGGAATCCACCATTTCCGGTGCAATCCTTCGTATTCGGGTAGTGGATGTCGCTTCAAGTAATCTTCGAGAACAGTCTCCGTCCATTCCTTCTTTTTTGACCGACCGACAGGGTGGCGACCATCTGACTCTGCCAGACGAGAATCGGTCCCATCAAGAAGGCTGTTCACGACAGCACGAAATGTTGAAGCCGACACGAGGTCGAGCATGTGCCGATAACTGCCTTTGTCCCGGTTCGGTGCGTCTTCTGAATTTTTCTTGGCCATATCTTTCTCCAACAGCAATTATTCTGTTATCGCAAGCAATTCTGTTGCAGATTTACCACTCGATTATTTTGACGCTCGATATCTTCCAGAACTCAGCAGAAACTAAAACGATTCGCACGTCCTGCTTGCGGAGCTTGTCGGAGGAGATTTTCGTAAATCGCCACACCTCACTTCTCACGTTTCTTGATCGTCATTGTCTCGGCGTCCTCATCAAGTCCGACGACTTCCCATTGGATGTCGCAAGACGAGAACACGGAGCCCAGGCCAACCGTAATTTCAGTGTCGTCTTCCAAGATCACGTCACAAGTCATTCCGTCAGCGGCTTCTCCTTCAGGCAGTAAGTAGTCGGTCTCTCCAAAGTTATGAATACTCTGAATTCCGAAGTGCGAATGAGGAGACTCCTCTGCCGAGAGCGTTACGGGTTCAAACCAATAAACCTGATAGTTCGGACCTTGTGAGTCTGGCTTTGCAACCGGAGGCTGAACCTGAATCGCCATCGGTACTGGTATGTCTACACCAATGATGATGGCTTCGCCCGGACCAAGAGTCGGAAGAAAGTCAGCGGCAGAACGGTCGATTTCTCCGGCTGCTCGTTCAACGACTTCTCTGTCCCGATCATTGATTAAACGATGAACTACCAATGTTCCCATCTGGCTCAAAACATCCTGAGGAATATCCCGTGGCCGCTGAGTAGCAATACAGATTGTAAGTCCGTACTTTCGCCCCTCCTTCGCAATCAACCCGAAGGCGTCCAACTCAACTTTCAGGTGTTCATCACCAATAGACCTATTCAAGAATTGATGAGCTTCGTCGAGAATCACAACGACGGGCTGTTCCCGAAAACAACCTTCACGGGATTTGTCGAGCAGTATCCTCCCAATCGCATTGGCAACGACCTCTCGTACGTGATTTCCGAATGGAACATTCTGCAATGACACTCGAAGAATGCGTTGGTAACCGTGATCAAGAAAGGAATCAATAGACTCCTTCAAACTGGTCATGTCTCCCGGTTGAAAAACACAGGCATAATCTGACGAGCATATAATGCTCTCTATTCGCATCATCAGAGGCAGGCAGTATCCCTCTTCGTTACTGAGATCACCGAATTTGGAATCGTCATATTTGTCATACGGCCAAATACACTCTTCACGGATCTGCTTCGACAGCGGAGCAGCATCGAAGAATGAACGGTGAGACTCAACATATTCTGCATGTTCTCCAAATGCAGTCTCGATTGGATTCCGTTCTCGTTTCCGTTTGACAAGTGTTCCATCCTCCTCAGCTAGATCTGGTTCTTTTTGAAGCAGTCGCAGGCTTCGAAATGCTTCACGAAGCTTTGGTCCCTGAGATTGTCCGCTCGGACGAAATAGAGCAAATAGATCACTCTCTATGAGATCGGAGTGCGGAAACGACACTTCCTCTGCATCATCCGGCAAGCAGGGGCCACTGCCGAGCGTTACATGGTTCACCCTGTCGCCACTTATCTTCCAGAACTCGCCGGTAGCGTCCAACAAAATCAGCTTGGCATTGTGCTTAGATGCTTCTTCCAAAATCCTTGCAACTGTCCAGCTTTTCCCACCACCGGTTGTACCAAGGACAGCACAATGCCGCCCGAACAGTTGCTCAGGTGAAATCGCCAACGACACGGAATGATCATCCGTCAGGCAGGCTATCGAAAGCATCACCGAATGCGACAGATTCTTTACTCGGCCAGCATCAGTGATCAGCCATCGCACGAACAACGGATGTGCGGAATACACTCGACTTCCAAGTCTCGGATACCGGATGATGCCGGGAAGTGCATTGCGGCGAGGAAGATCAACGCTCGCCAATAGCTGTATCACTCCTACTGGATGAAGTGCATCCTTCGCTCCTAGGGACGGTTCAACAGTTAAACGTTCTCTTTCAGGAAGCCTTACTTCGAGAACCCGGCCAAAAACAGCAAGCTCATCGCATTCGATCACAACAAACTCACCAACTTCGCCGCCCGCAACCCGATTTCCGTGGTGAAGACGACTTCCTGAATCACCGGCCTTGGGAAGATTGGCTCTTACGGAATTCGGCCCGACCTGGGTCACGGTTCCCATATAGCGGTGATCGTCGAACGGATGGGGAAGTGAGTCCTGCATCTACGCCTCTCCCTTCAGTCGCTTACGATGTCGCTCTTCCTCTGTCTCAAAAACCAGATCAGGAAGGAAAGGGACAAACTCTTCAAACGTTGCTGCGACCAGTCCAAGACGAGAATCTCCGGCTGAGATCAAATTCTCAATAAAAACGACGGCATTATTTTCCGAACCTTCAAGTGATGGAGAGACGACAAGTGTGCGGAGTCCTACGTTACTCCGAATCGCTGACAGAATCGGTTGAGTGAGATGTTTGTCATTAAAGCCAAAACCAATCACCAAGAGGGACGTTTCGGTCTGTCGTAGGCTCCCTTGGAAGCGAGACATGAGATCAAGGAATGGCGATTCGTATGAAAGTTCGAACTTACTGTGCCGAGGATAAATCAGGACGGGCTTTTCTGGGGAGACCTGTTTGATGATTCGTTCATCATCCTGTTGCCAGTCAATGGAGCCATGAAGCTTGTAGAGATGAAATACATTAGGGATGAAGTGAGGCACTGAGCCGTCGTCATCTCGTCGTACAAGGTCATAGGCAAAGTATCCGCTGTCAAACTCTTGAGGCATCGTGTGCGAAAAGCCATCTACGACAGTGAAATGGATTCGGCTGGCAGCAGTCTCAAAAGCAGCGTCGTAATTAGTGGTAAACAGCTTCGTACGTGGATGACGTGTAGGACGTCGACCGATTCTACGCAAGAATGCTTCGTGGACTTCGAGAGTCGCCATGTCGTCGAGAAAGTCACACAACTCAACTATAACCGCCTCTGCTTGTTTGATGAACTTTCGAATCTTTGACGAGGGGTTGTATTGTTCAAAAATGAGGCATTTTGATAGCAGCAACTCGATGTCGGCAACAAAAGACTCCTCGCCTGAATCTGGATCAGTTTCCTCGCGATGTCGGACAAGATTGCAGATTTCAGTAAAGACTTTGGGAGTCACCTTTGTTTCGATTGCGTCCCAAAGATCCCACATGGTTGGAGCCAGTTTTTTGCCACTGCCGTTCTTTATGCAGAGCGACGTGCCGAGACCCGTTAGAACAACTAGATTTGGGCTCCTGAGAAACTCTGTGAGCGACTGGCGTAGTTGATCTTTGTAGTCGGCTCCTTCTTCACCTTCTTCCGGCGACAGATCAGTCCATTTGCCGTTGGTGTAAGTCGTCAGCAATCTCATACGCCACTCCTATCATGCATTTAAAATGACACCATCACACAACCTCCACCGACCAAAGAGTCGGGTGGGTAGCCTCGGGTTTCGGTCAGAAAGACTTTGTGGACGGGTTCTTGAATCATCGGTTCGAGTGTTTCCATAACTGATCGATCTGGCGTTCTCGATCTGATGAGGCCGGATTGAATTAAAAGAGTCGGTCGGCCCGTTTTTTCCATGAGTGAATAGGTTGGCGATCAATTTGAAGAGCCTAGCTCATGTATTAGATGATTCCCTTGTCGTAAATACTCCGCCCTTCGCCCTGATAGCTGTCGTAAATGTGCTGGTAAACGACATCGCACTTCTCCTGGTACAACTCAGGCGAGTACGCTCTCGGCAACTCGTCGAGAACGGTTTTGACTGTTGTGTAAACGTCGGCTCGTGTTAGCTGCTTTTTCCGCCAATCGAGGACGAGCTTCGCTTGTTTCAAAGTTTGTAACAGGGCACGGGCGACTTTCTTGACCTCTTCCTTCTCCTTGTCCGTCATGTCGATTTCGGGCTTGGTGAGAATGTCGAATAAGGCCAGTTCTTCTTCCGTCAATTGCTCGGATACGCCCCGCTTCTCTTCCTGGGTCAACTCCTTCACAAAGTCCGTCAGTTTGGCAAAGAAGCCATCGACATCGAGACCCTTGTTGTACTCTTCGATCAGCTTTTTGAACTTCTCCATTAGGTCAATGCGTGTCTTGTTCAACTGCACCATCTGTTGAAGCTTGGTACCGACCGCCTGCTTGAGTTGTTCCGCCTGCGTTCGCTTCCGACCTATCTCGAAGTGGGCTTTCAACGCCTCGAAGTCGATCTGGCTGAGGTCTATCAGCGACGTCTCTTCGGTGGTGTGGATCACGTAGCCCTTCGTGGCAATGGACTCATCCAGCAACTCACCGACCTGATTCATGATGTCGTCAATCGTCACTTCTTCTGTTAAGCTGCGAATCTTCTCAGCGAGAACCGCCAGACAAGTCTTGATCGGTGCGAATTCGTTGGCCGACGGATCGGGCAGGATTGCCTTGAATAGTCGAACCACCTGACTGACCAGCGACAGGAATTTCTTCTTTAACTCGTCGTTGATAATAACCTGTTCCACGGCGTCATCAACCGCATCTTCAACTTGCTTGTCCACGAGGTTCGTGGCAGCATCATCGAGGTAGGCGACTTTCTGGAATCCGTCTGCCTTCAGGATGGCATCAACATCTACTCCACGTTCTTTGCAGAAGTCCAACGCTTCTGCAATGGCGAGTCGCAGGTCTGCGACCAACTCTTCCTTTTTCTGGATCGGGCATTCACCTTCTTTGACGCCACCCCCTGATGACGAACCGTAGATTGCCAGTGCCTTTTGCAAGTTTCGGAATACACCAACGTAATCCACGATCAAGCCGTTGTTCTTGTCCTCAAAAACTCGGTTCGCTCGTGCGATGGTCTGCATGAGCGTGTGATTCTTCATCGGCTTATCGAGGTAGATCGTCGAAACCGAAGGTGAGTCGAAACCGGTCAACCACATCGCACAGACGAAGACCAAGCGAAACGGATCGTCGGCATCCTTGAACTTGGTCTCCATGTCTTCCTTCACCATGCGAGTCCGATGCGGCTCGATGTCGAGTCCCTTCTCTTTGAAGGTCTCAATCTCGTTCTGTTGCGACGACACGATCACAGCCATGTCGGTCTCTTCCATGAAAGCAATCTGGCATTCCAGTTCAGGACGCTTCAGTTCTTCAGCAACCGCCAGTTGTGCCTTCAATCCACCGAGATACGCTGCCCAGTATTTGTGAACCTTGTCGTACATCTTGACGGCGGTCACCTTGTCGATGCAGATGACCATCCCTTTGCCGCCTTCCTTGCGGCCCATGAAGTGCGTTACGATATCCTCTGCAACTTTCTCCAAACGATCTTCACGAGTGATCAGGTGGTACTCTCGTGCGAACTCCCGTTCGAGTTTCTTCTCCTGCTCCTCATCGAGTTCCGCTGCCTCAATCAATGCTTGTAAGTCTTCGTTGAAGTTCTCGTTCGCCAGTTGTAGTTCGGGGATACGGTTTTCGTAGAAGAGCGGGACCGTCGCCCCATCTTCGATGGACTGCTGGAAGTTGTAGACCGAAACATAATCGCCGAAGACCTCTTTGGTTTTCTCTTCCCCAGCCATCAGCGGCGTGCCGGTGAACCCGATGAAGGCCGCATTGGGCAAAGCGTTCCGCATGTTGAGGGCCAGTGTGTCGTACTGACTGCGGTGAGCTTCGTCCGTCATCACGATGATGTCGCTGCGGTCGGAGAGTTTGGGATACTTCTCGCCCTTCTTCGTCCCGAACTTCTGGATCAACGTGAAGATGAAGCGGTGATCTTCACTGAGCAGTTGTTTGAGATGCTCGCCACTTTCCGCCTGACAGTCTTCAGTGACGACGCTGGTGTTGGCAAAGTTCTTATAGATTTGTGAATCGAGATCGGTGCGGTCAGTGATCACCAGAAACGTCCAGTTGCCGGGAATCGTCCGTAGCACCTTCTGCGAAAAGAACGCCATCGAGAAGCTCTTTCCGCTTCCCTGCGTATGCCAGAAGACTCCGAGCCGTCCCTGGTTGTCTTTGATGTCATCTAGAGCCTGGACTGCATTGTTCACGCCGAGATACTGATGGTTCTTCCCGACGATCTTGTACACGCCGCCGCTGGCCTCCTGAAACAGCGTGAAGTTCTCCACAAGGTCGAGCAGTCGGTTCTTCTCGCATGTTCCCCGAATTAATGTTTCCAACGAGACAATCCCCTGTTCTCCTTCGTCGTTGATCCGCTTCCAGTCAGCGAAGTGTTCCCAGCCAGCCGTCACACTGCCGACCTTCGCCTGCGACCCGTTTGATAAGATAATCAGACTGTTGTACCAGTACAGTTGCGGGACCGTGCTCTTGTAGTCCTTGAGGTTGTGCTTGTAGGCATGTTCAATCTTGCCGTGACTCTTCTTCAACTCGATGAAGACGAGCGGCAAGCCGTTCACGAACCCGATCAGGTCGGTTCGCTTCTTGTAAATCCCGCTGGGTGAAGTGATCCAAAACTGCGAGGCGAGGAAGAAGTCGTTGTTCTCTGGCTGCTTCCAGTCGATGACGCGGACCGTTTCATCGACCTCCTCACCCTCATCGTTCTCAAAGCTGACCTTCACGCCCTCCTTAAGCAGTTTGTAGACCTCACGATTCGCCTGCACGAAGCTCATCGCCGACCGATCTTGCAGGATTTCATCAATGGCGAGGCTGATCGGTTCGCCGTCGAGTTTCGGATTCAACCGTTGTAATGCAGACCGCAGCTTGGGAACCAGTACGACATCTTCGGTCGTTTCCCGTCCCAGAGTTGCCCCACTCTTTCCGACTATCTCGTGCCAGCAGTTGGCGGTTTCGTACCCAAGCCCTGCAAACAGAGCGATGGCGGGTTGTTCGACCAATGTGTCTTCGGAGTAGTCGTTCTTTAACACGATATACCTCGTTTAAGTCCGGCAACGTGCGACAATACGCTTTTCAATTTCCAGCACTCGGCTGGCGTCAAACTCGCTCTCCCATCGACTGTTGGCCTGTGAGTAGAGGAAAATATCTATCTGTGGATCGTCGAGAGCCTGGGTAACGACACAAAGGCGATAATTATCACGGTGCTCATTCAATGCGGAATATTCGTTCGCTGTCAATTCGACAAGTTGCTGCAATCCAGAGAGGCCTTTGACCTCAATCCTCCAGAACAGTGACTCAAAAGACGCTTCTAGATCCCAGCCAAGGTTTTCTTTTTCCTTTGAAACGATCTGATATCCAAGTTCCTCGTAATATGTTCGACAGAGCCCCACGGCTGCTTGCTCAATCAATTGCCTTCGATGGGCGTCAACCTGACGGGCACGCGGTACTGATTTGGTACTTCTTCTAATTACCAGTTCCCATACTTTTTCTTTCAGTTGCTGATGCTTTTCTGGATTGTCCGGATACATGATGTTGGCCTGGCCGAATCCAACACTTCGGTAAGGAACCTCGATCACCCGGGCATCCAATTCCAAGCAGGTCGCATCTTTTTCGCTTGCCGAAACATAGTACATAAATTGATCGGTGCTATGCTGTCGACGGGGGTCTGAAGGGGCTGGTTGAATGTGGCGGTGAACCGTCGCATTCTGATACCACCCGACCACTCTCCCATGTCCTTGTGGTGAGGTTGCAACCCAGACGACGAGAACACCTTCTAATTTCTCCCCAGTCTTCACGCCCGCTAGTCGGTCCAAGTTCAGCGTTGCTTTGTCCCATGACTCCGACTTGGAAGGAGGACGAACATAGCCGTAGACGCTCCCTTCGAAAGAAAGGAAATTGAACATCTCTAGTCCGTAGCCTTTTTCCGTAACAAACCCGCCACCCAATGAGATGGAATCTCCCTGAAGTCCCTGATAATGCTCCATCCATCCGATTCGAAGAAAAATCATAGGGGCCGAATAAATTTGCGAATCGACTGTCATGACAACCTCTCGATCATGGGTTTTCCGAATTCGAAAAGCCTCTTTGACGACAACAGTGCCTCCTTCACTTTTGCTGCTGTCTCATCGGAATTCTTCGGAAGCTTTGCGAGTGGCTCATACTGGCTGGTGTATTTGATGTCGATCTCGACGATAGAAAAGGGAAAATCCTTTGGGCGTCCCAACACCCTCCACAAGTGAGCAAGTTCATCACGAATTACTCGTTTATTCGTGGTGAAATCAAACATCGAAGGTCGGAAAATGAGATACACAAGCTGCGGTTGCTGACCAGCAAGACATGCTGACGCCGCACGGTGGATCATCTGATTGACGACCTGAGAAAAGTGAGCATGCAAGAGTGTTGGTTCGGCGACCCGTTGCAAAAGTTGTAACCAACCTTGAAGTACGAGAGGACCATTCTCTTCATCTACTTCGTCGTACCATTCTTCGGCCGTCGTTTTAACTGGTTCTGTCCATTTACATTCGATGGCCAACGATGTGATCTCGCTGAGCACCATCAAGTCAGTTTGCGAAGTTGGCTTGTTGTCCAAGGGACAATTCACGCCGTATTCCAAGTGAAGGGAGCATGTTCGTGAAATTCCAAATTCATCAAGCAGTTTTCCGACTGCTGTCTCTTCGTGTTTGAGCCAAGACAGCAGGGGAATTGTTGAACGATGTGGCGACTTGAATTCCTTCTTCGCATAGAGGTCGTAGGTGTCATCAACTGAACACACTGACTGGCTACCGTGGTGGAGGCTGCTCATGCGGTTGTCTCCTCCAACTCCTCGGTCAGTTCGCCGGTGTCGATGTCGAGCTCTTCCACATCGAGCTTGCCTGAGATTAGCTTGGGAAGAAGCAGGTCACGGGTTACTCGCAGGCTCTCGGTTTTCCTCGAATGAACGTATATGGCCTCTTGAATTGGGGCAACATGATGATCAAACAGTTCGATTAGACGCTGAGACGGAGATAAGACCTGATGTGACTTCAATTGTGGCCCCGTCCAACTTGGAAATGTTGAACCGCCTGTTTGTGCGAGAAGCGATGGAAGTTGATCAGTGAATAGATGATCGACGAAGCTTTGTTGTTTACCTCGAATGCCGCACACTCCTCGCCCAAGGCAATAGCTTCCATCGCTCTTAACGTATTTTCCGGTGGTTGAACCTCGGACGCATACCACTAAATCACCAGCGTCACAAAACCGTTTTGGATCGGTTGTCCATTTGACCCGCTTCGTAAATCTGTCACCGAATTCCACTGGGCCGTTTACAAGTGGAGTGCCATCGCCAACGTCGTTATAAGTCGAACTCTTCGGAGACGTGCCCATCGTGATCTGGGCAACTTTACTGAGCGGCTTGACTTCCCACCCCTCTGGAATTTGTCCCAGCGAGGAGTCCACGAGCTTGACGTTTTTGTGGCCGGGGAAGCGGAAGTTGACGAACCATTCCCGATAGATCGCCTGAGCCATCTCTTCCAGAATGGCAATGCGGCGGGTGTTGTTCTCGATCAGGTCGTCGTAAGCCGAGAGAATCGAGGCGATCTTGCGTTGGGTTGCTACGTTAGGAGCAACGAAATCAAAACGCTGTAGCTTGTCGAGGCTGAGATTGTCTTGTGTCGTCCCCTTCGACACATTCTGCATGTTGATTTTGATCGTATCGATATAGTATTTAATGAAGCGTGGGTCGCTCTTTTGGGGATAAGCGATGAACCCGACGACACTATCTGGGAAGCACCCTTTGATACCGAGAATTGCTGTTTCAGCGATGTTTGCAGCAATCGTGATGCAGAGAGTCCCCGGATTCCAGAGCTTGCTTTGAGCAAGCCCTTTCTCGTTATAGGTCTGCTGGTATTCATGCAGGTACAAGTCAGCCGCTTTGATGTCGCCAGTCTGGAAGAAGGGGTATTCTCCGCCATATAATGATGGTTCATTCCTAGGTCTGTGCCTCGAACGACCACGCCCTAGGAAACCAAGTTCTTCAAGCTTGTAAGGTTTCCAGCCGTTCGTCTTACTCATGTCGCCTCCTCCAAAAGTTTGGCGACGTTGTTTGCAATCCGCTCTTCGAGTTCTGAGGCTTCGCTGTTGAGAACCGTCAGTTCCTCGTTCAGTTCTTCCAGTCGTTCGGCAAAGTCGAAGTCGTCTTCATCCCGATCCGCCACACCGACATAACGACCGGGGTTGAGGCTCCATCCCTGTTCTTCGATCTCGTCCAGCGTGGCGACTTTGCAGAGACCGGGGACATCGGCGTATTCCAAATTTTGGAACGTCGCTTTCAAGTCGGGTTCCTCGCCGGGATGTTCCTCGTCATCACCGGCCACGAACTCAGGCTCTTCGCCTCGATACAAGCGGACGATGTTGGCGAGGAACTCGATCTGTTTCAGGCTGAACTTGCGATGTGCCCGATCCACCTGCCTGAACGTGTGACGGGCATCAATGAACAGCACCTTGTCCTTGCGGTCTATGTTCTTCTTTCCCTTGTCGAGGAACCAGAGCGTGCAAGGAAGCGTGACGGTGTAGAAGAAGTTCGGACCGATGGCGACCATTACATCGACGGCATGATCCTGCAACAGCTTCTTGCGAATCTCCATCTCAGACTGACGGGCATCCGCCGCCGAGTTCGCCATGACAAACCCAGCCCGACCGGTCTTGTTGAGCGAACTGTAGAACAATTCGATCCACAGGTAGTTGGCGTTGTCGTTGCGGGGCATTCCGAGCGGGAAACGGGGATCGTCCTTGATACGGTCCTTGTCCACTTTGTCCACATTGAACGGTGGATTCGCCATGACGAAGTCGAACTTGCCGAGTCCGTCGTGCAGGTCTTCGTAATAGCTGTTTCCCAAGCGAATGTCGCCCGACAGCGAATGGACAGCAAGGTTCATCATGCAAAGCTGACGGGTCTCACCAACACGCTCCTGACCGTAGCAGGAGATTTCGACGGATGGATTGTTTTTGTGGGCTTTGATGAACTCCGCACTCTGAGCAAACATACCGCCCGATCCACAGGCGGGATCGAAGATGCGACCGTGGTACGGCTCTATGATCTCGACGATCAGCTTGACCAATGAGGTTGGCGTGAAGAACTCGCCACCCCGCTGACCTTCCGCACGGGCGAAGTTGCCGAGGAAGTATTCGTAAATCTTCCCGAACGTGTCCCCTTCTTCATCGACGGCGATCTGCGAGAAGTTCTTGAGCAGGGAAACGAGGATCGAGTTGTCGATCTTGGTGGACGTGCGAGGCAGGACTCCCTTCAGTTCCTCGTTCTCGGCTTCGACCGCCTTCATCGCCTCGTTGATCGCCTTGCCAATGTTCTCACCTTCCGGCAATGCGAGCAGATGGGAAAACCGAGCGTTGGTCGGCAGGTACATCACCCCCTTCGCCTGATAGTCTTCCTTGCCGATGGCACGCCTTCCCGAACCTTTGCCAGCCAGTTCTTTCTCGGCAGCGGTGAATTTGTGGTCGGCGTAACGTAGGAAAATCAATCCAAGAACTGGAGTAGCATACTCAGACGATTTGAGATCCGAGTTTGCACGAAATTGATCAGCGGCGGCCCATAGCCGCTTTTCCGTGTCGGAGTGTTTGTTTGCCATCTTGGAAATCATTCTTTCGACAATAAAACGTCAGGCAGCCGTCTGTTGACTCGCCAGTGCAACGAGTTTACGATGCCGTGAACAAATCATCAAGGATGTGGGTGCCCCAACATGACATTTGGAGAACGGATTCGACAGCTACGGAGAACGAAGTTACTGACGCTTCGAGAGTTGGCTGACCGTGTTGGTGTTGGTTTCACCTATCTCTCGAAGATCGAAAACCACAAACTCGATGAAGGGCATGGGCCATCAGAAAAGCTGATCCACATGTTAGCGATAGAACTCGACGGCGACGAAGAGGAGCTACTTTTCCTCGCTGACAAAATTCCTGAAATGATTCGAAGACGAGTTCAGGAACGTCCAGATGTGTTTCAGGCTGTAGCCCAGCTTAACGACGATCAGATGGATCGACTCATAGAATTTTTGCACCAACAGACTTACCAGTAAGCCAATAGGCGAGGGCGACAAGTGAGCCAAGTCCATGACGGAGATGTCGAATCAACTTCCTTCACCATGGCTAGGTTTCAAGCGAACCTCAATCTCCCGAATGGAGATTCTGCCGATCTCGAAGCATGCGGCAAAGCGGTGCGTCGTGAATTTCGTGATTCCGCCGTTTGGAAAAGACTTCGCTGCCATAACGTAAAAGTCGTATCGGAATCTGAGACAGGAACAATTTTTGAACTGGAGATCGGACACGCCGTCGAGTTCGATTGGACATGGGAAGGGGCGGTTGCATTTCGCCCACTGCTGTTGAAGGAATTCGAGGAATCGCAGGCGACACTTTTCGAAAATGGTTCCATCGATCCAGAAATCAACGATTCGATTGTATGGTCAGGTGAAGTGCTTGAAGTAGACGAAGCTACTGGTCGGATCTTCGTTGTTGTCAACAATCCAGAATTTCCACCACGGAGAGGCTCATTCTACGTTCGTCCTTTCGAGTTCTTAGCCTTTTTGGATGCTATTTATAACGAGCCTGCTTTTGCTTCCGTTCGACATCAATTGCCATCAAGACTGGCTGCAGCTAAGGGAGGTATTCATCCTGAAGTCATCGGGGGCAACCATACCGGCCTTCCTCAGCTTCGGACATGGTGGCAAAAGTCATGGAGTATTCTGTGGGGGCCTCCGGGAACCGGAAAAACATTTACAACAGGCGAGCAAGTTGCCAGAGTTCTGTCTGATCCCTCCGAACGAATCCTCGTCGTGTCGACGACGAATAAAGCAACCGATGCCGTTGCTATTTCGATTGGGAGAGCCGCAATTAAACTTGGGGTCGATCTGGATTCGGGTGAAATCAGAAGAGTTGGAAAGGGTGCCTCACTCAAGAGCTACGAATCGGAAGGACTTACTGGAATTCTACGAGGAACAGAGACAGAGTTTCTTGCCCAGATTGAAGACCTTGCAGTTGAGCTTGCCAAAACAGATCAACCAGAAAGCAAAGCCATCATTCGAAAGCAAATCAAGGATCTTCGGCAGTCGATGCAGGATGCTGCTCAGCGAAACTTTTTCGATGCCGAAGTGCAGGTTGTCGTAAGCACCTCCTTCAAGGCAACAACGTTTTTGAACAGACAAGAAGTCAAAGAAAACTTAGAAAAGGGCGATGCTCCTTTCACAACGGTCTTTATCGACGAAGCTGGACTGATTTCACGGGCATCGATCGCAGCACTTTCTTTATTTGCCAGTCGCAGGGTGGTACTTGTCGGGGACTCCAAACAATTGGCTCCGATCAGTCGAATCTGCCGAATTCTTGAACCTTCGCAAGGTAACTGGCTCGCACGTAGTGGCCTGAGCCACCTCGATCGAATCGACAATACGATCGAAGGGGTTCATGTACTCAAGGAACAGCGGAGGATGCATCCGCAAATCTGTAAAGTGGTCTCCGACTTTCAGTACGACGGATTCTTGACGACCTCACCAGAGCGAATCTCCAAAAACAGCATCTTTTCAGACTTGTTCGAAGGACAACTTCGAGCGATCTGGTATGTAATTGATGAAGATATGGATGAACTGCCTTCGATTCGTGCCGAACGAGGGCCGGGGAATCGAAGTTGGATACGCACGGCTACCCGTAAAGTACTCAGGAAGATTTTCTCTGATACAAAGATGCGGGAGGCCAATGGGCTTTTCATTTCACCTTTCAAAGCACAAGCCAAAGACATCCATTCCTTCTTTGCCGAGAATGATCTCATAAATTGGGCGGCTTCGACTGTACATAGCCAACAAGGCTCTGAAGCGGATGTCGTGATTTTCGATACGGTCAATGCTGGTAGCTATGGATGGCCTTATGACGAGTGGAAGAGACTCGTCAATGTTGCGATCAGTCGCTCACGGGAGACGGTCATTGTTCTCTCCAGCCGAGCCGAGATGGAAGAACCCTACCTTCGTCCACTTCTCAGGCACCTATCGCCTCGTGTCTTGAAGAAAGAAGGCTCTCGTTCTCACTGGATTGAGGTACCAGTAAAGACGACTTTCAAGGCCACTTCGCATGCTGAAAGCAACGCACCGCACCTGCTCGGAAACCAACTTGCCAAACGAAAAGAACTTCGACCAGTTTTGTCTTACGAGCAGGAACGTCTATGCGGTCTCGAATTGGATGGAAAGCCAAGGCTTGTGCGTGGAGTGGCTGGTTCAGGAAAGACTTGCGTTTTAGCTCACTGGCTGATGCAGACCGTTCAGCGACTGACCGATCCGAACGTCCGAATCTGGGCAGTGTTTGCAAATCGATCGCTGCAGTCTCTTATTGGCGATTCAATCTCATCTGCGTGGGAATCCGCCACTGGTGGTTCGGCTTTTCCGTGGAGCCGAGTGGAATTGCATCATATCAAGGAGATTTTGGATATTCTGCTTCCTGAGGTCGGCCTGAGCATGCAGTCTTTTGAGTATGACTATGACAAAGCGGCTGGAGCCTATTTGTCTCGCATTTCCATGAATGACATTCGTCCAAGGTGTGATGCATTATTCATTGATGAAGCTCAGGATATGGGGCCACAGACTCTCAAACTCTTGTCAGGAATCGTCAGAAGATCTGACGAAACTGACGAGAACAGTCGCTCAATCAACATCTTTTATGACAACGCTCAAAACATCTACGGTCGAAGCACTCCGAAATGGTCGGAATTTGGCTTGGACATGCGTGGTCGCTCAACGGTAATGAAAGAGAGCTTTCGGAGCACACGCCCCATCACAGAATTTGCACTTAACGTTCTCTATCGACTTCAACCTCCAGAATCAAATCCAGATCACAAAGAACTTGTTAGCCGTGGATTGATTGAAAAATCGACTCGCAAAGAAGCAGACTGGTGGAACATCAGGTTCAACCAGATCGATGGCCCAAAGCCAGAATTCCGCCGATTCGCCAACCTCGAAAAAGAATTCACAGCTATTGGGGACTATTGTCGAGAACTAATCAGTGTGCAAGGAGTTCAGCCAAACGACATTTGTCTGATATACAACGGAAAGAACATTCCCGGTTTGCTGCAAAGAGAAATGATGCCTCGCTTGAAGGGACTTGGCGTCGAATTGTCAGTGCAAACCAATCGACCGTATCAGCGAAGTGCCAACACGCTTCTTGCAACCACTTCGCATTCATACAAAGGGTATGACTCGGAAATTGTGATTGTGCCCGCAGTAGACCAGTACGTAGCCGCATCCAAAGGAGTCTTGGCCAACAACTTGTATGTTGCAATGACACGAGCAAGGTCAGTACTGACACTGTTCTCTCAAACGATGAATTCAGCGAATGCACGATTGCTGTATGAAACAATCGAGGATTGCTTGGGGTATCTTGAGGAGGCTCCAAAAATCGATTCAGAAATCAGTGTGCAAGATGATGCACTTGCCGTGATCGAGCAGATCGGCAGTGAGCATCGAAAGTGGCTAATCGACTTGTGGACAAAGCACCGGATCTCACAAGAGCCGCTGATCACGACAGAAGGGGAAGTCATTGCAGAGCCGTTATTTCACTTTCAGGTGAACGGGAAGACAATCGCATGTTTCGGCAAACAACCTCCTAGAAAACGAATTCAACAGAAACTTGAGGATTTGGGGATCGCCGTCTTGAGTGCTGGAGAAGGAGTAAACGAGCGAGAGCCTAGACATGCGTGACACACCATCGACAAATCCAGATAACCAGCAGACCTCCAGTGCCCGCAAAAGCTGGTCTGAGCATGAGGTACGGCTGTTAGTTGCCGATTACTTTGACATGCTGAGCTATGAGATGGCAGACCAGCCATACCAGAAGTCCGCTCACCGTAAGATGCTACTCCCAAAGCTCAATGGACGTTCGGATGGATCGGTCGAATACAAGCACCAGAACGTAAGTGCTGTTCTCATCGAACGTGGGCTGCCTTACATCGAAGGCTACAAGCCACATCACAACTACCAAGCGATGCTGGCAACTGAAGTCGAATCGTATCTCGACCGGCACGCTGATTTACTCACGAACTACGCCGCTTCTCCACGTTTGAACCCTGCCGAACCACTCATTTCAAACAACTTAACTCACATCTTCGAGACTCCACCAGACAAGATTGTGATTCCAAGAATTGATGAAAAGCCATGGGACACTCGCAGAATAAGGCGAGTCGATTTCGCTGAGCTAGATGCCCGTAACCGCAGACTGGGGATTCTGGGAGAACAATTCGTGGTCGAACTAGAGAAGTTCAGACTCTTGACAGCAGGTCGAGATGACCTTGCTCAGAAAGTGCTCTGGGCATCACGGGAGATCGGGGATGGCTTGGGCTATGACATCCTGTCATTCAACGAAGTTGATGATTCCGAAAAGCTGCTAGAAGTGAAGGCAACGGGATTGGGTAAGTTCTTCCCGTTTTATGTCACTTCAAACGAAGTACGATGCTCTGAAGACATTGCCAATCGATACCATCTTTATCGAGTCTTCAACTTTGGCGTGAATCCACGAGTCTACATCCTGAGCGGTTCTTTGAGGCAGCATTGCCAGCTTGAACCTGTTGTGTACCGAGCCGCCCTTTGAGGAACTGTGATGCGACGTTTACCTCTGATCATTCTCCTGCTCTCGACCTCAATCGTACTTGCTGATCCACCCAAAGTCATCGAACAGTTTGATGGCAAGGTTATTGGTGTCACGGACGGTGACACCGCATCAGTTCTTGTTGGCAAGACAGCGGTCAAGGTCAGGCTCGAAGGAATCGATGCACCAGAGTCAGGGCAGAGCTATGGAACGAAATCCAAAGTGGCTCTTTCCGACCTGATCTTTGGCAAGCAGGTCACTGTCAAGAAGACCGGCGAAGATCGATACGGTCGCACCTTGGGTGTAATTGTCGTCGAAGGTGTCGATGCGAATGCCAAGATGATCGAGAAGGGATTTGCATGGCACTTCAAGAAGTACAACGACGAAGAGCGTTTGGAAAAGCTTGAGGAAGAAGCACGGAAGGTGAAGGTCGGCTTGTGGGCTGTTGAGAATGCCATCGCACCTTGGGACTATCGTGCACGCAAGAAGAAAGATGCTGTAGAGAAAACAGATGATTCTACAGGGATCTATTGGCTAAATACGGCGTCTGGAACGAGACATAATAGCAGTTGCGAATACTTCAAGAACACAAAAAGGGGTAGAGTATGCGAGGCGGTAGAAGGAAAGGCATGCGGCCTTTGTGGAGGTTAAGGTATAATGTATTGCTCTGCATATTCCTCACTTTGGATAGATATTATGCGAAACTTGAAGCGTCTCGGGAATCAGATTTCAACTTCAATCCCTGTAGATGAAAATGGATATCTTGGAAGAGAGTGTCCCGACTGTGAGCAATACTTCAAGATCACTCCGGGCACTGGCTTGACCGGAACCGACCTGCAATGCCACTGTCCTTACTGCGGACACGTGGCTGCTCCCAACCATTTTTTCACAAAAGCTCAAATTGAGTACGCCAAATCCATCGCCATCAACAAGTTTACTGGAGCGATGCTCAAGGATATGAAGGCTCTGGAGTTCAACCATCCGCCAAAAGGGATGTTCGGGATCGGCTTTAGCATGAAGGTCGACGGTCGTCCGCACCCGATTTACCGCTACACTGAGAAAGATCTCGAAGAAGAAGTCGTTTGCGACAACTGCACGCTTCGATACACAGTATTTGGCACCTTCGCATTTTGCCCTGACTGTGGTCGTCACAATTCTTTACAGATCCTTGAAAAAAACCTTGCTTTAGCAAAGAAACAAATCGATCTCGCTGCTCAGGTAGATTCTGATTTGGCCTCCCATTTAATTGCCGACGCCTTAGAGAATGGTGTATCGTCATTCGATGGCTTTGGAAGAGAGACTTGCCGAGTCCATTCTTCGAAGGCTTTGGAGGCGAAGGAAGCATCGAGCATCTCTTTCCAGAACCTAGACGGGGCACAAAAGAAGATTCAGCGACAGTTTTCAATCGACTTGAATGATGCCCTCGATTCAGCCGAGTGGAGGTTCGCCTGTTGTTGCTTTCAAAAACGCCATTTGCTGGCTCACAAGATGGGGATTGTCGACGATGCTTACATGAAGGCAACGAGTGATCCTCAGGCCAAAGTTGGACGTAAGGTCGGAATTCCGGCAGAAGAAGTCCTTGTACTTCTTATTTCGATTCGCAGTTTGGGGCTATATCTCACGAGTGAATTAGAAAAAAAAGAAGGTTAGTATCGTCTTTCAATATAAACAAAGCCAGATTACGGGAGTTCCAGTATGGCACAAGATTCCAATTATCAGACTCCGCACGAGACTATCGCCGACCACGGTCATTCACTTGTCCGTGCTGGAATTGGTTCCATACCCGTAGTCGGATCTGCCGCAGTAGAACTTTTTCAGTCGATAGTAACGCCGCCTTTAGAGCGACGGCGACAGCAATGGATGGAGGAAGTTGCTCTGGGCTTGAGGAAGGTTGAAGAGAAGCAAGGGTGTATTATCGAGGATCTCAGTTCCAATGATGCTTTCATCGACACCGTGATGTCGGCATCTCAGGCGGCAATTCGAACCAGCCAAGAGGAAAAGAGGAAAGCATTAAAGAACGCTGTCTTGAATGCTGCCCTGCCGAATGCACCAGACGAGTCAAGACAGCAGTTGTTTGTAAACCTGATTGATTCCATGTCGCCTTGGCACATTCGAATCCTTCGGTTCTTCTCTGATCCCGTTAAAGTATTCAGGGAGCTTGGCAAACAACCTCCAGAGTACGGGATCGGAAGTAGTCTTTCGCAGATATTAACCACTGCATATCCCGAGCTTGAGCATGAAAGAAGCCTATACGATCAAATTGTGAAAGAACTTCACTCACGAGGCCTGTTGGGTACAGATCAACTTCACACTATGATGAGCGGGAACGGAGTTTACCAGAAACGAACAACTCAGATGGGTGATCAATTTCTACAATTCATTTCAGAGCCGCTATAGTCAAGGCTAGATACGAGCTTGCCTTTGAAAAGGCAAGCAGAACCATGAAGAAAATGCCCAACAGCACAAGACACCCTTGTGAGTTGCTTGGCGGCTGACGAGGATTGTGTGCTGAAAGTTGTGGTTTCGAAATCTCGGAGTTTGGAGGAGTTCTGTTGGGAATCGGAGCGACGGGTTTCGAAATCGTCGAGATCGACGCAGGCGAAAGGGGCTTGGGTTGAACGTTGGATGACGAGGTGTGGACAGGCTCTGCTGTTTGGGCGTTTCTTTGCAGTTCATGCGGCGTTGCAGTTCCACTTTGGGGCAAGTAACCTCCCAAAGAAGTGATGAACTTCGCAACGTCATCAGGAATTTGAAGTTCTTCTTTCGCCCTTGTTACCGCAACATAGAGGATGCGAAGATCTTCATTGCTCAGTTTTGCGATCTTTCCACTTTCGGCTTCTGATTTTGGTGCGAAATCTGAAAGAAGTTCTACCTTATTCCACTCAAGCCCTTTTGCTTTGTGAAGAGTTGACATCGTCACTTCAGCCGACTCGATGGAAGAACACTTTCTGAGGCACGCAATCAGTTTCGGGATTGTATGAGTATCAGCTAGTTTCACCAGTGTTCCGAAGGATTGACCCTCATCGGTTTCGGTGAACGATTTCAACTCTTCCCAAGTGCGTATGCCTAAGAACTCTGAAAGGCTTGAGCCGAAGCCGTTTCGGATTTTCTGCATCTCTTTCAAAATGGCCAATTGTTCGTCACTTCCACCCTGTATTGCAACTCGCTTGCCTTTGTCGATCAAATCGATGAACCGAACGATAAGATTCGAGTTCGTACGTGCCAGAATCGCTTGTGGTCGTGTGATGCCTATCCGACTCTGCCTAGCCGAATTCCCGATGAGAGGCTGTTCTTCGCCCAGTTTTCGCAATATGGGATTGGCAACGTCAGCTATGGCAGGACCGAATCGAAAGGATTGTGTCAGCTTCAGTTCGTGGGCAGTCATAATCTCGTCCATGGCGTTTACGGCTCCACGCCATTCGTAAATCTGTTGATGTCGATCTCCAACATACACGATCTGACACTTCTGCTTCTTTAAAACGTCCAGAATGACTGGATTCGTGTCTTGTGCTTCATCGAGCAGAACGAAGTCGGCGTTCAGCCTTGGCGAATCCAGAGACCAGAGCTTCACATACCCATCGTGCGACAATGGCAGCGGGTTTGTTGGGTCAATCATCTTTTGCCAACACTTACCACTCAGTTCTTTGACACACTCTTCAAGTTCAGTTCGAGCAAGCTCTGGCCAGAATGGAATTGCACCAGTGAAGATTACCTCGGCCCTACTAACGTCTTCTTTGGCGGAGTACAACCACCGTCTGACAGTGCTACTGACGAGACTGGCCAATTGTTTTGCATCTAACTGACACGCTCTATTACCGACGGGAGAACCAAAAGAAAAGTCTTCTAACTTTAGCTCCCTTCGAATCATCTCCGAGGTCAGGCTATCGAACATTTTGTTCTTGTAATACTTGTGTCGCACTGCACGGCATGCCATTGAATGCGTAGTGCTACATTCGACATTTGTGGGAAACTTTTGCTTGGCTTCGTCGGCATTCTTTCGGTTGAATGAAAGATACAATCCATCGACACTCGTCGAATCTCCAATCGCAACCAAGGTGCTTGTTTTTCCAGCACCAGCAAAAGCGTTCACCTTCAGCGATGCACCTGTGGAAAACGCCTCGATGACTGCTTTTTGCTCCTGTGTGAGGGGGTAGGTAGACCGTGTATTCCGATGAGCTTTCTTTCGAGGTTTAGCAGATTGTGTTGTAGAAATGCTGGACACTGTCGTTGAGTCATTCGAATTGACTGGCGAATCAGGTCCGACGCTGAGGCATTTCTCTATCTGAGATCTAAGTTTGCGAGCACGTCGAGTTGATCGGTGATCTAGTTCTGCCAGCAGATCTCGGAGAACAGAATCGTTCGAATGATTCTCTTCCGCCATAGATTCGAGTTTTTCGATGACATAGTTTTTATAACGGCGGGGTGGCATATCTAAATCTCAGTCGTCAATGATTGTCTTTCTTCCTGCTCGGTTATGCCGATTACCCAGCGTTCATGCTATCAAGAAGTGGCTCGAATTTACAACATCGCCAATTCTCGTCTCTTCGGACCAAGGTTGCTCGCCATCAGCAACCTCAACCCCTCAGGAGACGAACGATGGCCAAGTCCACCAAAGACATTCAAGCAGAGATCACGAGCAAGATCATCGACTCACTCAAACAAGGTTCGATCCCGTGGCGACGACCTTGGAGCACCTCACGCAACGGAGGGCATCCCACCAACGTCGTGAGCGGAAACCGCTATCGTGGCATCAATCCACTTCTGCTCGAACTGCATCGACAGGAACACGGCTTCACATCCCGGCACTACGCCACCTGGAATCAATGGCGTGATCTGGGTGCGACGGTCAGCAAGCGACCGGACCACATCCAACCGGGAGATTGGGGTTGCTCAATCATCTACTACGCCCCGATCAAGAGAACCAAGGAGGACCCAACAACCGGCGAAGAAATCGAGATCGAGTTCGCCATGCTCAAGCAGTACACAGTGTTCTCAGCGGAGCAGGTTGACTTGCCAAGTCACCTAAGGCATCTCATCGATTTCGAGTCGGAAGTAAAGAACGACTTCATCGACTACGAACCGGCAGAGATCGCCATCGCCGCAACTCAAGCCGACATCCGTTACGGCGGCGATAAGTGCTTCTACAGTCGAACTACCGATCACATCCAAATGGTTGAGAAGCAACGCTTCTCCAAGGAACACGAATTCTACAACACAAGCCTGCACGAACTCGCTCACTGGTCTGAATCTCGATGCGACTGGACTGGCAATTATGCTGAAGGCGAATTGCGGGCAGAGATCGCCGCAGCGTTCATGTGCAGCGAACTTCAGATCCCGAACAGCGACGATCTGACCAACGTTCAAGCCTATCTGCAAAGTTGGCTGAAAGCGTTATGTGACGATTCGAAATACATTTTCAAGGCGAGTGCCGCTGCGAGCAAAGCCGCTGACTTTGTACTCAATTTCAGCCGCCAAACAGTGGCGGTTGCGGCCTGATATGAAACAACGAGCCGGATGCAATTGCACCCGGCTTGTTTTGATTATGCACCGCACTCGGACCTTTTCTGATCTTCGTAACGGTCACTCAACTTCATGCGGAGAACAGAACATGGCGACGATAACACACCTCGGTGAACTAACACTCGAAGAAGCTGCACAACAGAGTGCTGGCAACTGGCGGACCTGGGAGTGCTTTGTATGGTGGCGAGATGAAGATCTCGAATCGCCTGAAGACTGGATGATCCACTACACACACCATCGAGACTCAGGATTGCTTGACCAGTCCAACGCATTGCAGATACGCAAGTCTATTCTTCCATTCCTAGACGGAGATGATCCTGATGTTGTCATGGAGAGTCACAGTCACTTTCTTGTCGGTCACATCAACGGCTTCTCGCTCCGGGTGTATCGCGAGGGGCAAATCACAGAAGCATTCCGGACCTTCCATCAACAGATGGAATCACTCGTAGAGTATCCGATCCTGGATGAGCAGGATTACAGCAACCGCGAATACGAAGCGACGATCCAAAACATTCTCGATGCCGCGTCCCAACTGAAGCAGGAATACAACCTGCCAAACGAATGGCAGTACGACGTCCATTCTTGGCTCTCAGATCATGAGCCTTCTGAGATTGAAAACATGAGCGATCAAGGCGGCTACCCATCTGAGGAGTCATTACGTCGGGCGATGGAAGCACTCATGGATTCTCAAAATTAAGCGGGGAGATTGGACCAGGTCGAAGAGGCATCACACCGATCTTTGATGCCTCTTCGAAAGGAACTTCATGAATCTCTCACTCAAACAAAAGATTCGCTCCAACCAACGATTCCACCAGTATGAACGTCTCTTGAGGAAGATCCGTCTCCGCATCTTCGATTATGAGGACCAAGGCACACTCGACAAAGCCCAGCAGATCATCGCCAAGATCAAAGCCATCTGTGGACCTCGTTGGGAAGCCAGAGAGAAGCGACTCGCTGATCGTCACGCCGAGAGATTATGGAACAGATAGCTTGACTTTGCCACCTCGGACCGGCAGCTTCAGGACCCACCGAAAGGACCATCATGAACAATACCGAATCGATCGTTACCTCTCTGAATCACGTCGTCGGACAGAAGCGAGCCGTCACCGTTTTGAGAACAGCACTCGATGCTTATTTCAACGAACGAGCCAGAACAGGACAGGTCGAAGCCTTTCCGCATCTCCTGATGTGCGGACCTGGGGGCTGTGGAAAAACCTTGCTAACTGAGATCGTCGCCAAGGAACTTTGTGCTGAGTGCCATATCGAGTTGGCTCAGAACATTGGCAATATTGGGCAGATGCAAGGACTACTGATGATGCTGGAGCCAGGGCATATCCTGCTGATCGATGAAATCCATGAGCTGGGCGACTCACAGCAGGTTTGTCTCTATCGAGCGGTGGAAGAACGTAAGCTCTTCCTGGGTGGAACTCGCAAGACCATGAACCTCCCGCCATTCACGCTGATCGGAGCAACCACCGACGAATACTTGCTCACCACGTCCATGCGGGACCGCTTCAAGATACTGCTGAGGTTAGAGCATTACTCGGATGATGAAATGGCGATGTTGATCTCTCAACGTGCGAAGCGACTCGGCTGGGGAATTCATGCTGAGTCGATTGCAGAATTGGCTTCTCGCTGTCGAGGTGTCCCTCGACTTGCCGTGAGGATGCTTGACGCCGCCAAGCGGGTGTCTGCCGCCGACGCAGATGATGAAATCACGACACGACACATTGAAACGATGCTCGAAATCGAAGGTATTGATCCTCTCGGTTTCGATCCCATCGAGCAAAAGTACCTGCGACTTTTGAAAGAGCATCAAGGGGCTGTTCGCCTGAATGTGATTGCGACCAGCCTCGGGCTACCTCGTCAGACGATAGAGATGTTCGAGCGTGATTTTATTCGATTGGGGCTGATCACGAAGACCGACAAAGGTCGGATGTTAACGTCCAGGGGCATGGATCATCTTGCCGTTTCACAGGTGTGATTTTTTTGCACTCTACAGTCCGTTTTTTGTGAGGAGTTTATCCGATGGGTGTTGGGACCATGACAGAAAATCAACCGAAAGCCGCCATCACAGTGTCCAAGATGTGTTCGCTTCTTGGCATGAGCAGAAGCCAGTTCTATTGGCACGTGAAAAAGGGAACATTTCATCCGCCCCTCAAGTTGAGCAATGGTAGACCGTACTACAACGCCAGCCAGGTCGAAGACAACCTCAGGGCGAAGGAGATCGGTATTGGAGTCAATGGCGAATACGTCCTCTTCTACCAGCAGAGAGAATCGGAACCCACTGCCAAATTAGCGACCGCCCAACCCAAACCAAAGCCAGCAGACTTCTCCGACCTGATCGAAGGTCTGAACTCACTCGGACTGTCTGGGGTAACCAATGCGACCGCTGCCCAGGCTGTCGAAGTCTGTTACCCCAAAGGGACAGCCGGAGTTGATGAGAATGACCTCCTCAGAGCGGTTTTCCGCCACCTAAAGCGTTCGGGAAATGGCTGATTATTGTTCGGGAGGCGTTGAGACCAGTTCGAAATTTGTAACTGGTTTGCCTGAGGTCTGACAGAAGCTGAATGAAGTCTGTTTGGACCATGTCGCAAAGGCGTTGTGAGTTTGTTTGAGATCTGCGTGAACACTGTTTGAAAGGTGTCAAAAGATGAATCCAGAGCCGTCTGAAAACCGTCCTGATTTAAGCAAGATAAGTGCCATTATCTTGCATTCGCCCGGATCTGAGGTCACAGCGACTCCCGGACAGGCTGAATCGGACGACCACCTGATCTCACTGTGGCTGCACGGTCGGTCGAGGCACACCCAGCGAGGCTATCGAACTGAATTGGACCGGTTCACGAAATACAATAACAAGCCTCTTCGATCTGTTACTCTTGGCGATCTCCAAGCGTTCGCAGATCACCTCGCCGAAGAAGCATTGAAGGCAACGTCGGTGCATCGTGCGATGTCTGCTGTTAAGAGTCTGTTCGCCTTTGGTTTCCGTATCGGATACTTCCCATTCGATGTTGCTTGCCCCTTGAAGCTGTCAGGCTTCCGCAACGAACTTGCCGAACGCATTCTCAGCGAAGCTGAAGTGCTGCGAATCATCTCGCTCGAACCGAATCCACGGAATCGGGCGATCCTGTTGACGCTTTACGCTGGTGGATTTCGAGTATCAGAAATCTGCTCACTGAAGTGGCGGCATCTTCAAGAGCGGGAAGGCACAGGTCAGATCACGGTTTTCGGCAAGGGTGGCAAAACAAGAACGGTGCTCATGCCTCATGCAGTCTGGCAAGCACTGATAATCTTGCAACAGGATGCCCATCCCGACGCTCCGGTCTTTCGCAGTCGGAAGAAAGGCCACCTCGACGAGTCTCAGGTCTGGCGAATCGTCACGAAGGCGGCGGAACGAACTGGGATCAGCAAGGAGGTTTCTTGCCATTGGTTTCGCCACGCCCACGCCAGCCACGCCTTGGACCGTGGCAGCCCGATCCATCTCGTGCAGGCCACACTGGGCCATAGCAGTGTAGCAACAACAGGAAAATACCTGCACGCACGTCCGACAGATTCGAGTGGAAGCTATCTGTCGTTCTGACGAATCAAGCCGAAAATTACCCATAAAGTCGATTCAGAGTTGCATCATGCCGACTCAACAGCTTATTTTATGTAACCACGGTTACATAAAAGGCGATGCCAAGTGTCGAACCAATCTCATTCTCTCTTACTCGGCGAAGTTGAACACGTTCCCTATCGACTAGCGGACTTAATCCAATACATGGTGATGCTTGGAACGATCGGATTCGGTGGCCCCGTCGCACTGGTTGGGTACATGCACCGCGATCTGGTCGAGCGTAGAAAGTGGATTACAGAAGCGGAATATAAAGAGGGACTGACGCTGGCTCAGTTGATGCCGGGGCCGTTGGCAGCACAATTGGCGATTTACCTGGGGTATGTCCATCACGGAATTGTTGGTGCGACTCTGGTAGGCGTTGCGTTTGTGATTCCCTCTTTTGTGATGGTGGTGACACTCGGTTGGGCATACATCCACTTTGGCGGCATCGGCTGGATGCAGGCGGTTTTCTACGGTGTCGGTGCGGCAGTCATTGGAATTATCACAATCGCTGCGTACAAGCTCACACAGAAGACGATCGGTACAAGTCGCCTTCTCTGGCCGATTTACTTGGCAAGTGCTGCCATGACAATCCTTACCGAATCGGAAAGCATCTGGCTCTTTTTGGGGGCCGGAGTCGTTGTGTGGGCTGTCCGAACACCCCGTTTGCAAAGCCCGTCGACCTCCGCTGTCAGCATCGCCCCGCCTTGGCTCATCGGATTTATTCCAGGGACGAAGGTTGCGTTCGATGACTTGCTGATTCAGATTGCCTTGTTCTTCACAAAAGCGGGGGCATTTGTCTTCGGCAGCGGATTGGCCATTGTGCCATTTCTCTACAGTGGCGTCGTCAAGGAGTATGGTTGGCTGAATGATCGGGAATTTCTTGATGCCGTTGCAGTCGCAATGATCACGCCTGGGCCTGTCGTCATTACCGTCGGGTTTATTGGCTTCCTCGTGACGGCAAACGGGACCGATTTCTGGCATGGATTAGCCGGTGCTTCCGTGGCTGCTCTGGCGACGTTTCTGCCTTGTTATTTACTAACAATCATTCATGCTCCCTACTTCAAAAGATACGGGAAGCAACCTGGGATCGTGGCATTTGTCGATGGAGTGACGGCTGCTGCGGTCGGAGCGATTGCGGGGGCATGCATCGTCCTGGGTCGGAGAACAATATTCGAGCATGGCTGGACACCAGAAATTCCCAAAGTGATTATCTTGCTGGTCACCATCGCTGTTTTGTTCAAGTACAAAAAGCTGACCGAGCCAGTCATTGTGATTGCGGCAGCCGTCGTAGGACTAATCATCTTTCCTCTCGTGCGGGGTTAATCGAGATCTGTTCATGCCAACAGCCTGGCTGCTTTTGATTTACCGCGTCCCACGCGACCCGACTTCCAGTCGAGTGTATGTGTGGCGGAAGCTCAAGCGGCTGGGGGCTATTGCATTACAGGACGCCGCCTGGGTATTGCCCAAGACGCCACGCACACAAGAACAGTTCCAGTGGCTCGCCGCCGAGATTGTAGAACTAAAGGGAGAAGCCATTTTGTGGGAGGCAGCCCAACTCTATGCAGCCGATCCCAATGCCCTGCGGCGGCAGTTTGCCGATTCAGTGGAGACGGAATACCAAGAGATCATTTCTGAGCTGAAAAAGAAAGACCGTGATCTCGCTGTTTTGTCCAAACGATTTCAAGAAGCTCAGAGTCGAGATTATTTCGAATCAAGTCTAGGACAAAAGGCCCGCGATAAACTTTTGGCCGCAGGTGGAGGTTGAGCAAGATGAAGTGGGTGACTTGGGAGAACGTCGGAATTGACCGTATCGGTTGTGCCTGGTTGATTGTCAGAGAGATCGATCAGGCAGCCGAGTTTCTTTTCGTACCTCGTGAGGGCGAGCTGCCAAGCGACGCGGAGCCATTCGACATTCCAGGCGTGCGGTTCTCTCATCACAACGGACACTGCTCGTTCTACGCATTCGTCGAACACCACAAGTTGGTTGACCCGATTTTGCACCGCATTGCCAGAATCATTGATGAGGCAGATACCCTTCAGCAAGTCCATGTCGAACCGGCTGCACAGGGGCTGGATCTGATTTGCGAAGGATTGCGATTGACCAGTGGAAGCGATCGGGAAGCCCTTGAGCGGGGACGGGTGGTTTACGACGCCCTGTATGCACGACTCAGTTCTGCCCCGGTTGATCGCTGATCTGAGGACTCACTTTTTCAGGTTCAATGTTCCACCATTTGGAGAACGATCATGAAGTGCTTGACGCTGCTCGCGATACTTGCCGGATTTATTGGGCAAGTCTCTGCCCAAGATCCATTGTTCTGGAATTTTGAGAATATCGACATTGGTCAACTGCCAGACACCTGGTTCGCGGCCAAGACGGGAGATGGTGATGGGAGTCGCTGGCAGCTCACAGTCGATGCTGACGCCAAGGATCACGGTCGAGTTCTTTCCCAGATTTCGGACAAAGGCCCGCGAGCCGTTTTCAATCTCTGTATCGCCGACGAGGTCAAAGTTCGTGATCTGAAATACTCGCTTTCATTCCGAGCGAACAAGGGACATGTGGATCAAGGGGGTGGGCCGCTGTGGCGATATCAGGATGAAAACAATTATTACGTAGCCCGGGCCAATCCTCTGGAAAACAATTTCCGGGTTTACAAGGTCGTCAACGGAAATCGGACTCAGCTCGCGTCCGCGAATGTCGAGACCCCATCGAATGCATGGCATACGATCGAAATCGTGCACCGAGGTGACCATATTCAATGTGCACTCAACGGCAAGGTTTATCTCGATTTGAAGGATTCCACATTTCCCGAGGAAGGTCGGATTGGCGTCTGGACAAAAGCCGATGCACAAACGTCGTTTGATAATCTTCAACTTACCCCGCTGCCCTAAACATTCGATAGGAGCTTTTTCATGAATGTGCAATTGATGCTCTCCACGGTCAGTGTTGTTGTCTTTCTATCTGGATTCGTGGCGGCACAGTCGCCAGAACGAGTTCTCGTCGTCAACACATCGGATGCTTCTGTGTCTGTCGTCAATCTGGTCACGATGAGCGAAGAACGTCGTGAAAAAGTGGGAATGCGTCCTTATGGAATTGCGATTAGCCGGGACCGAACAAAGGTGGCCATTGGTGTTGAGGAAGAAGAATGCGTCAAATTCTTCTCATTGCCAGAATTTGAGCTTCTTGGCAAAACGAAAATTGGGCCGATGCACAACGATCACATTGTCCTCACTCAGGATGGTCAAAGCATTTTGGTCGCCAATTTCTATAGCGACGACGTTGTCGGCATTGACGTGGCGACGATGAAGGCAAGTTTTCGCATTGAGGGCTGCAGTGCTCCCCACGTCGTTAAGTACGGGCCGCTAAGCCATAACGCCTACGTCACTTGCAAGAAGGTTACGGGTATCGCGATCATTGATCCCACTGAGCAAAAACTGGTCAAGTTCCACCAGATCAATGTGAACCCTCGCAGCCTCACGTTTTCAAAAGACGAGACGAAGGTGTATTTCGGGTCGTTTTGGGTAGACGGCTTCTTCGAGATGGATGCCCAGTCGGGAAAGGTGTTGAAGCTGCACGCCTTGCCAACTCCCCAAGACAACTCAGAACCACAAGAGGTTACGTACCATGGCGTCGAGGCACTGTCGGATTCGATTGTCGTCGCCGCCAATGAAGGACGTTCGTACGTTGATGCCGTCGATGTCACATCGGGAAAGCTCCTTGATCGCTTGACGGATGTTTCCAAACCTTGTTGTGTCGAGCGAATTCCTAGATCCAATCTCAATGGCTCCGTGCAATTTCTGGTGAGCAATCTTGGTGACGGGACCCTTCAGGTTGTCGCGATGTCGGGCAGCGGGAAGCTCACTTCGAAAGGCAAAGTGTCAGTTGGAGCCGGGCCGAAGCGAGTCACATTTCTGGATTGAGTTCATCTTTCATAAACGTTACCAATCTTTTCGAAAGGAAATGTGATGTCAGACGTCAACCGACGCAATTTTCTATTTGTCTCATCGGGAGCAGTTGCCGGATCGTTGGTTATACCGGGTATGGCAGAAGCCGATGAAGCTCCAAATGGTGGTGATGCCGAGAGTGGATTAAATACGGGAGTGGTGAAACCGCTCAAGCACGTGGAAGTTCCTGGCTTCTTAAGTGCGGCTCAGATTGCTCCTCACCATTCTTCTCATTACGGTGGAGCTCTTAAGGCGATGCTCGCTGCTGATGCCAAGCTGGAAGAAGCATGGAAATCAGGACAGGCAATCGATCCTGCTGCATTCGCACATTTGAAGCGGCTTATCAACAGTCGTGGAAATAGCGTTGTACTTCACGAGTTTTATTTTGACGGACTTTCCGGGATAGCCAGCGATCCTCAGCCAACGATTCGTAAGGCGATTGAACAGCGATTTGGAACGGTTGAACAATGGGCGGCGGATTTTATTATCTCCGCGAAAGAAGCAGCCGGGTGGGCGATGCTGGTCAAACATCCGGTGAATGGAAAACTTTATAACGTCGTGAGTGACGAGCATGCGATGGGTGTGCTATGGATGGCAAAGCCGCTCGTCGTGATTGACACTTATGAGCATGCCTTCTACATCGACTATCAGAATCGAAAGGCGGAATACGTGGAGAAGTTCATGTCTCACATCGACTGGAACGAAGCCGAAAGGCGTCTCACTGGAAAGTAATAGGATCTATCGCGTCGCGTCAGCACTTCCCGACATGCCGGATACATACGGCTGAAACTCAATGGTTCTGCCGGAGCGATCCGAAGACACCAGCTAGCCAATGGCGATCTCAGCACTCAAAAGCTATTGATGACTTCACCATCGGAGATCGTGGAAAGATGTTGAAACACGCCGTAGGGCGACGTCTTGCGATTGTCGATTGACCGGCTCATGGGGTGGACGCTGCCGTCGAGGAAGAGGAAGTTGGCGATCTGGGAATGATCGCTGCTGAAGCCGAGGGTTCGGCCATCGTTGTTGGTGTCGAAGAATTCATCGCTGGTATTGGCGAGAACCATCTCGGATCGATACGTGACGAAGACACCTGCCCAGGAAGTTCCGCCGTAAGGCATGTCGGGGCAGCAGATGCATGTCTGGGTGCGTAATCGATTGGTGACTTCGCCGATGGCGATGGTTTGGCTCAGGCCGTCTTTGACATCACCAAAGCGTACTCGGCTGTTGACGTAAAATGGGCCAGTGGGTGGCTTGCAGCCGACTGGTTCGGGGTGGAGCAGTGATTGAATAGTGGGATCTGTGGTTACGGGAAGCGAAGTCCAGCAGGGAAGCTGCATACGGGTGATGCCTTCGACAGCGGCGTAGTTCGAGCTTGACTGGAGGGGACCTGCGACTGAGTTGCAGGTGCGGTCGAAACTGTCGGGGCCGGTTTCTGAGGGGCAGCGGTAGATGGGTAGTGGTGTTTCTGCGACGTCTTGATTGGTATCGATGATGCCTGGAACGTCGCCGTCATCGTTCCAGATCATCTTGCTCGGATTGAGCTTGTAGTACAAAGCAGCTTGTTCGAGTTGCGGCAGAATCAGACTTCCCCAGCCAAACTGATTGCGTTCTGTTGCTCCATAGAATTCCTGCTGCGAGATGTAACCACAGGGAAGAGTGTTGTGGGTGTCGTGGTAATTGTGCAGTGCGATGCCGATCTGTTTGAGGTTGTTGGCACACTTGGATCGTCGGGCGGCTTCGCGGGCTTGCTGGACGGCTGGCAGGAGCAACGCGACCAGCACAGCGATGATGGCGATCGTCACCAGCAATTCAATCAGTGTGAAGGCTGGTCGGTAAGAGCATTGACGAGTCGGGTTCATGTCTTGTTCCAACGTGAAAGCAGGAAGATCATTCCATAGTAGCAGAGAAAAAGGACAATCGTGGAAACCGTCAGGCTGAGAATGAACCCATGGCCCCGTTTCAACAGGAAAGGTAAAAAGAGGAAAAAAGGAAGCGACGGTATGACCAGCCATAAGATATCGCGTGATAAGTCCGCGACCTTGGTTGTATCGCCCGTTTCAATATAGAGCCAGATCAAGCCTAAGTAGGACACCAAAGGAAGAGATGCGAGCAAGCCGCCCAGGAACGAACTTCGTTTGGAGGCTTCGGAAACCGCGACGATGATGCCTGCCGTCAGCAGAAGCTTGAAAAAGTAGTACATCGAGGCTGTCCCGCTTTAAAATAGGGTGACTGCATGAACTTGGAGGAACTTTCTGGACTTTTCCGGAAACTCCGATAGCATTGCTTGATCGTAGAGAGTCTAGCAAGCCGAAAACTTTGATCATGTGCCGTCGCATTTTCGCCATCCTAATGTTGCCGCTCGTCCTGATGAATTCATCAGCGATGTTCGCACATGGTCATGGCGAATTTGACCCGATTCATTCTTCCCGGCATCACGTGCATGTAAAAGCGGACACTCATAGTCACACGCATTCTCATGATGAGCATGCACATGGTCATCACCACGGCGACCATCATCACGGGACTGTTGACACTCACGATGAGTGTGTTTTAGGCCTGAATCAGTCATCATCAGATTGCCCCGAAGATCACGATTCGGACGCCATCTATGTGAACGTTTCGGACATGGTCGCCGTTGAACTCACGAACTTCGATACCTCATTGGATTTGTCCAGTGATTGCATCGATAAGGTCGCTGGCACAGAATGTCTTCTCCAATCATCGTCTGATTTTGCTTGTTCAGGTGAACTTCCGCCTAGGAGTTCTCCAACGCCGCTGTATGTGCGTCATTGTCTGTGGCTGATTTAGTGCTGGCTATTTAAGCGGTCTATTTTCGCTTTTCGAGACCGCGAGTGCGTCGTTTGTGCCTGTTTCGAAACAGGCAACTCCCAATGTGTATTGCTTTAATTTCTTTAACCGCCTGGCTGACAGGCGAATTGCCGTCACCCCTATTGCAGGACGCACGGAGTGAGCCATGTCACGTAACCTACTGATGCCTATGTTGTTTATCATGACTTTGTGTTCCAGCTGTGCGACGAGCAAGCCAGAGCTGGTTGAATCGCGAATGGAGGGAACCTCTATTTCGATCACTTCGCAATCCGTTCAAACGGGCTATCGTGGGGTGGATTCATCACTGAAAAACGTTGAATCAAATGTCGAGGCGAAAGCCAAATTGTCTCCAGCCATTTCGCTAGTCAGTCACGAGGAAACCAAACTCGGGCTGCCGGAACTTGTAGCGATTACGTTTGATCGCAATCCGAGGCTGGCCGAAGTCCGGTGGGCAGTCGACGCTGCTCGTGGCCGAGCGGTTCAAGCAGGGTTGTATCCCAATCCAACTCTCAGTGTCCGTGGCAACGAGCTTGGAGACCAGACGGGACCGGAAGGCATCTGGTCTGTCTTTACGGAACAGGAACTCGTTACCGCAAACAAACTGGGACTCAGCCAGGCCGCTGCGTGTCGTGAAGTTGACCAGGCAACTTTGAAGTTAGCATCGGAACGATTTCGCGTCCTGACCGACGTTCGTCGGGCCTACTTTGAGGTGCTGGTGTTGCAGCGTCGCAGTGAGATTCTCAGCAAGTTGATCACACTCGCGGAAAAGTCGGTCGCCAACGCGGATGCATTGCTACATGCCAAGGAAGGAAGTCAGTTGGATGTCGTTCAACTCGAAGTGGATCTGGAGCGATACCGTGCTGAATCGGAAGCCACTCAGCAAGCCCTACCGGCAGCCTTTAAGCGATTGGCGGCCAGTGTGGGAGTTCCTGATCTTGGTCGTGTTCCTTTGGCGGGAAGCTTGGAAACGACACTTCCCGACTATGATCTGGAGCATTTGCGTCACTACGTCATCAGCACACACCCCGATGTCGCCGCTGCTCAGGTCAATGTTTCACGTGCTCAATTGGTACTGCGTCGAGCCGAAGTTGAGCCAATTCCAAACGTGACCGTCGGTTCGGGATATACACGTCAGGGACAAAACAATTCAGATGACTGGGATATCGGCCTGAGTGTTCCCGTTCCACTTTGGAATCGTAATCAGGGAAACATTGCCGCCGCTCGGGCTGAAGTTCGCGAAGCTCAAAATCAGGTGGCTCGTGTTGAGAATGAATTGATCACAAGACTCTCCAATGCGTTCCAGGAGTTCGCGACTGCCCGTCAGCGGGTCACCCGTTATCAGAGTGCCATTCTTCCGAAAGCTAACGAGACTTTCGAGCTTTCGATGAAAGCCTATCAGGGGGGACAGTTTGAATACCTTCGTGTCCTGACATCCCAGCAGACCGTGGCTCAAGCCAATCTGAGTCTGCTTGAAGCCCAAGGTCAGATGTGGTCCGCGGCCAGCCAGCTTGCTGGTCTAACACTGGAAGAAGTCTGGCCGATGCCATCCGTACCCGTGACTTCGGAGGGCGTCCCGGTAGCTCCGATGAATGAAATCGATGAGGTGACCCCATGAGAGTTAGGTCGATTGTGAAATACTTTGCTTTCTTATCTCTGACGATGGTGGTCGTGGCTGGTGGCTACGTCACGCGAGATCGCTGGATGCCACTACTTAGCAATCAACAGATCACGGCGAATCAGGCTTCGCTTCAGGAATCGAGCGACGCGACCGAGGCTGCCAATACCAGCATCATCGTCAACGAGGTGGCTCAGGAGAACCTGGGCCTTAAGTCCAAACCGCTCAAACCGGCCGCTTATTGGAAGACCATTCAGGTTCCTGGCATGGTCATCGACCTGCCAGGTCAAAGCGACCGGGGCATCGTCACTCCAGCGACCGGAGTGGTGACCAGTGTTGTTCACTTTCCGAGTGAGTCGGTCAAGACAGGTGAGATGTTGTTTACCGTCAAACTTCTCAGCGAGTCACTCTTGTTGACCCAATCCGATCTTTTCAAGTCGACTCAAAACATCGTCATCGCCCAAGCTCAGAAGGAACGGCTGGCGACCGCTGGAAGTGCTCTGCCTGAGTCTCGACGGATCGAGGTCGAGAACGAAATCACTCGCTTGCAGATTGCCAGCCAGGCTTATCGACAAGAATTGCAGAACCGGGGCCTGTCTACAGATGCGATCAATCGGATCGCTAGCGGCGATTTTGTCAGTGAAATACAAATCCTAGTTCCGCCGCCTCTTTCGTCCAATGATGGCGAGTCCGTCGATTATGAGATTCAAACTCTCGATGTGACCTTAGGGCAGCAGGTTCAGGCTGGTCAGACCCTCTGCACGCTGGCCAACCACCGGCGTTTGGCTGTGGAAGGATATGCTTTCCGAGATGAGACTTCGTTGCTCGAACGAACTGTCATGGAGACCTGGCCTGTTGAGATCGACTTTCTGGAGCAGGTGGGCGATTGGCCTGCTCTCCCGCAGAAATTCCTGATCAGTCATGTGGCCAATACGATCGATCCCCAGAAGAGAACCTTTGCGTTTCGTATCCCACTGGAAAATCAATCGCGACATGCTCCTCAAACCAACGCTGAGGAGGACAGTCATGTTCATACACAGACGCTGTGGCGGTTTCGTCCTGGGCAGAAGGTGAAGGTTCTCGTCAAAGTCGATCTGCTGGAAAACGTGTTTGTCATCCCGTCGGACGCGATCGCGATGGATGGGCCGGAAGCGTTCGTATTCATGCAGAACGTCAACACTTTTATCCGCAAGCCTGTTCGTCTTGTGATGCGTGATCGACAGAACGTGGTGATTGCCAACGATGGTTCGATCCTGCCGGGAACTTATGTCATTCAGTCGGGAGCGGAGCAACTCAATCGCATGGTCAAGTCGGGCGGGAGTAGCGGCGTGCCTAAAGGGTATCACATCCACGCGGATGGCAGTCTGCACAAAAACGAAGATGAGGGGAAGTGATCATGCTAAATGCCGTGATTCGTTTCGCCCTTGTTTATCGAACATTGATTCTGGCCAGTTGTCTGGTGCTGCTGACCTATGGCACATACTTGGCAACCACACTGCCAATTGATGTCTTTCCTGATCTAGATCGACCTCGCGTCGTCATCCTGACAGAGTGTCCGGGACTTTCGCCAGAGGAGATCGAGACCCAGATCACCTATCCCATTGAGACCGCGTTG
>SXGT01219724.1_pt1 | contig 61423 bp, 60 predicted proteins | sample 3176221 | NCBI WGS metagenome assembly SXGT01 (sample SAMN11356862, study PRJNA531348) | freshwater metagenome | isolation source: freshwater sample F1-120 | place: China: Fuxian Lake, Yuxi | collected 2017-12-25 | reverse complement strand
GCGCTCTCCCAGCTGAGCTATACCCCCTGTACCTACATTATGTCGCTGTTGTTTTACATCAGCTATCAGCGAGGCGCCATAATAATGACGGGCCGACGGATTGTCAATGTTTTTCATTAGATTGCAGCGAAATTTTGATCGCATGCATGGTTTTATTGCTAAGCCTAATGTGGCCGGTTAGCCAAGATCAACCGCGCGTGTTTTGCTGCCCATCGAAGTGCGTTAGTTCTACCCGTGCAGGAGGCTGCCATCCTGCTTGGCGGTGTTCTGCCACCACATTGGTGAAAATGCCACCGCGCACATAGAATTTTGCGGTAACACGCATGAATTTTGGCTGAGTGGCCATGACTAGATCGTCTAGGATGCGATTGGTGACGGCCTCATGAAAGCAACCTTCGTCTCTAAATGACCACATGTATAACTTCAAACTTTTGAGTTCAACGCAGGTTTTATCTGGGATGTAGTCCAAATAAATAACGGCAAAATCAGGCTGGCCGGTTTTGGGGCACAGGCAAGTGAACTCTGGGATTTCCATGTGTATATGGAAATCGCGTTTTGTGTTCGGACTTTCGAAAGTTTCTAAGTTTTTAGAGGCCAAAACGGTGGGTTTTGCGCCTATTGATTGTGAGCTCATAAGGTGTTTTTGCTAAAAAAAAGTTATTATACTATCTAACTAAATTACTATAAAAAATTAGCCTAAATTTAATAGTTTAAATAAGTCCATTTCCCACCTAATGAATAATATAAAAGCCCATTAATTTGCGTTTAACTCAATTAAAACTTGCCGGCTTTAAGTCATTTGTCGATCCTACCAGCTTGCACATACACGGCCAGCGTATGGGCATAGTTGGTCCAAACGGTTGCGGAAAATCCAATGTAATGGAATCGGTACGTTGGGTGTTGGGCGAATCGTCCGCCAAGGAGATGCGTGGCGACAGCATGGATGCCGTTATTTTCAATGGTTCCGCTACGCGTAAGCCTATATCGCGCGCCAGCGTGGAATTGATTTTTGATAACAGCCTAGGAGGTGCTGCAGGCGAGTGGAGCCAGTACGCTGAAATTTCCGTTAAACGGGTCATTGAACGTGACAAGGGTTCGGCTTATTACATCAACAATGCCTTGGTACGGCGTCGCGATGTGGCCGACTTGTTTTTGGGTACCGGGCTAGGCGGTCGCGCTTACGCTATTATTGGTCAAAACACCATCAACCGTATTGTGGAGGCCAAGCCCGAAGAATTACGCATCTTTCTTGAGGAGGCGGCGGGCATCAGCAAATACAAGGAAAGGCGAAGAGAAACCGAACTTCGCTTGCGTGACACGCGTGAGAATTTGATTCGGGTCGAAGACATTCTACAGGAGTTAGATAAGCAGATTGCGCGCCTGCAATCTCAAGCCGTGCTAGCGGAAAAACATAAAAATTTACATGAAGCACTGAAATTAAGTTCGGCCCTTGTTTGGGCGTTAAAGAAACGCGATGCCAGCCTGCTATGGGAAAAAGCGCAACGACAGGTTCAGCAACTGGCCCAAGAGCTCGAAGCGCAAATAGCTGGCTTACGGAATAAAGAGCGGGATTTAGAGCAAGTTAGGCAGGAAAATTTTCGTTTAGCCGACGTTGTGAATCAGGCTCAGGCTGCTTATTACCAAGCCAATGCAGAGCTTGCTAACGTTGAGAATCTGCTAAAAAACAGCAAGGATGCAAAAGAGCGAACGCAGGCTCAGCTTAATCAACTGAGCACTCAGTTAGATAAAAATAATGGCCTGGCCAATCAGTTTCAGAGCGACTTGGCCAGTGCTAAAGCTAAATTGCTCAATGAGCAGAGTCGTGTTGCTTTGTCAGAAAAGGCCAATCAGCGAGCAGCCGAAGCTGTGCCGGTTTTATTTGAGCAATTTCAAGCTGCACAAAATCAATTGGATGCGGCTAATAGTAATTTGATTGAGTTAAATCAGCGTCTGCAGTCGGAGCAAAATCACCTAGCCTACGCAAGGCGTCAAGCATCTGAGCTTCAGTTGCAGATGGAGAAAGTGCAGTTGGCTATAGCCGGCATTGAATTGAGCGACGGCAGTTTATTGCAAGCACAGCAAACTGCTTTGGCAGAAATGCATGCCAACATCGCCAGCTTGGAAGAGTGTGTTGCTGCCAGTTTGACTAAAGAAAATCAATTAATCGACCAAGTAAAAATCCTTAATGAATCGCAATTATCCGCACAGCGCGACTTAAGCAGCTTAGATGCTGAGCTTAAATCGTTAGAAAAAATTCAGCAATCTATAAAAAATGCGAACGATGAGGAGGGCTTAAATCGCTGGTTAAAAGAGTTCGACTTGCAAGATAAGCCGCGAACATGGCAAACAATAAGCGTCAAAAACGGTTGGGAAACAGCCCTAGAGGCAGTGCTTGGACTTAGGTTAAATTCTATTTTAGTGCCTAAATTACAAACGATTGATCGCCCGCCGGCATCGTTAATCTTAGCCATAGATGGGGCGATTTCTAACAAGAGCGTTCAGGCAAAAAATCGGACCACCCTTTATTCCATCGTTAACAATAGCATGCCCAAACAAGATGCCGCTTTACAAGAGTGGTTGAGTGGCTTTTATTTGTTAGACGATGGTGTTGATCCGTTGCAGGCAACTTCATCCTTAGGTAATGGTGAGTATTTGGTTAATAAGCAAGGGGATATTTACAGCCAATTCAGCATTAGCTATTTTGCCAAGCAATCTGTCTTACATGGTGTGCTAGAACGCCAAGCTCGAATGCAAAGCCTGCAACAAAAGCGTCCTGTTGCGCAAGTCGCTTTAACTGAAGCTGAGAAGGGGTTGGGCCAACTCGAGCTAGAATTGCAATCGCTAAAAGGTTTGCAACGCTCGCAGGCTCAGGAGTTAAAGCAGGCCATTGCAAAAGCGCATCAATTGAATTTAGTCATTCAACAGCAGCAGCAAGCGCTGCTGGCTAGGCAGCAAAAACAAAATGATTTGGAAGCGGAACGCGTCAAGCTAGAAGATAAAATGTCGTTATTGTCTAAGGAAATGGCCTCTAAAGAACGGTCGTTGCAAACCGAATCATTTGATTTGGCCTTGAGGCAGCGGGCCAAAAACGAGGCTGAATCGCTAAAGCAAAAAACGGAATTAATTTTTAATCAAGCGCGCGATGGCATGCATTTGCTGGAAAAAGCGCACCAAGAATTAAATTTTAGCTTACGAATTATTTCGAATGAAATTATAGCGTTAGAGAACAATCTGAATGTAATTTTAGATGAAAATAGCACCATCCAATCTAACCAAGAGAGCCTGTTAGCGACACTTGCAGAGATTGAAGTAAATGGCTTCAAGCTAAGCTTACAAGAGGCCTTAGAAAAAAAACAAAACCAAGAGCATGGGCTACTTGAAGCTAGGAATGCCATGAATGCAAGCGAATCTCAGCTTCAGCAACACGAACGAGAGCGTATGCATAATGAGCAAGCCTTGCACCCATTGCGCGACAAATTAGAAGTCGGTCGTTTAAATGAACAGGAGGCGCGATTAAGCTTCGAACAATGCCAAGCTGAGCTCCATTCATCTGGTGTGCCAGAGCAACGGTTGAATGAACGATTGGATGCGACCCAGACTGGCAAAGCAACGATGAAAGTCGTTGACTTGGAGAGAAGCTGTGCGCAAACCCAAGCCGAGATAGAGGCATTGGGTGCCGTTAATTTGGCTGCCATGCAGGAGTTGGAGTCGGAACAAACACGTCGCTTATACCTAGCCAGTCAATCGGCTGATTTAAAAGAGGCGATTGACACCCTGGAAGATGCCATAGGTAAAATAGATAAAGATACCCGCAGTCGATTGCAAGATACCTTTGATTCGGCCAATCAACATTTCAATGAACTGTTTGTCACCCTATTTGGCGGTGGGCAAGCTGGCTTAGCATTGTTGGGCGATGAGATATTGGACACCGGCTTGCAGGTTTTTGCTCAGCCGCCGGGTAAGAAAAACAGTACCATACACCTCCTTTCCGGTGGCGAAAAAGCCCTAACGGCATTGGCTTTGGTGTTTGCCTTATTTAGACTCAACCCGGCACCATTTTGCTTAATGGATGAAGTTGATGCACCATTAGATGACAGCAACACTGAGCGCTTTTGTGCGATGGTGAAAAAAATGTCGGAAAAAACTCAGTTTTTATACGTCAGTCATAATAAAATAACCATGGAAATGGCCCAGCAATTGATCGGTGTTACCATGCAAGAATCCGGTGTATCGCGTATTGTCGAGGTCGATATGGACGCGGCGGTGCAGATGATGTCGGCTTATGAGGCTGCCTAGATGTCAAGTGCAATTGTTCAAACAAAACCAACTGAAAGTTAAGCTTATATGAGTGATTTGCAAATAGCATTAATAGCCATAGGCGCATTGATAATATTGGCGGTATTGATACTTAATTGGTGGCAGGAAAGGCGCTTTCACCGGCAAGTGCAAAGTCAATTTGGCGACTTAAAAAACGATGCTCTGCTGCCAGAATCCGCTACACAAACTCGACCAGACAACGAAGCTCATGATGATGGCTTAATTTCTGATGGAGACGACGATCTCTCCGATCTTGAAGATGGCGTCTATGGCATAGGTGATGCGCAGGATGCAGATAACTTTACCATCAACGTAGCGGTAAAAATTGATGCGGAAGACGCCCCGGCATTCGATACCTTGACAGTCAGCGCGGACAGCGAAGAGCCGCAGCCTAGTCAGGCGATAGAAGAGATTTTGCCAACTGCGTCGATGGAAAAAGTCAGTGTTGGTTTACCTGCAATGTTAGTCAGTAAAATCGACACCACGGCATTATTGTACTTGGCTAAAGAATCGACCATGCTGACATTGAAAGAGAGCTCACAAGGTTTGTTTGATGGCTTGGATAAACCGTTTTTTATCCACGCGCTGGATAAAAACCAGGTTTGGCAAGTGTTCAATGATGATAATGCTGAGACGCATCAACCTATATTGAGAGTGGCTTGCAGTCTGCAATTGGCTGATAGAGGTGGCGCCGTGTCCCGCAGCACGCTTAGTCGCTTTCAGCTTGCTTTAACCGAGCTTGCGCTAAAAATCAATGCAGACATTGAGTGGCAAGACATGGATAGCATTCAGCTGCAAGCAAGTGAGCTGGATGAGTTTTGCATAGCCGTGGATAAAACCGTGGGGTTTCATTTAAGTCATGGCGAAAATGGTGCATTTTCGGCTGCTAAATTATCTCAATTGGCTGAGGCGCAAGGTTTGGTGGCTAACGATGCAGGCTGCTTGCAAGCATTTAATCCACAAAGCACTAAGCCCTCATTCATTATTTTCAATACGGAAAATCAGTTAACGGCGTCTAATGCTGCAAGCGATACGCTCATAAAAAGCGTGATTTTTCAATTGGACATTCCCCGTGTTGACGAATGCGCCCTGGCATTCAAGCAAATGGTTAAGGTGGCTAAATCGCTAGCGGTTGATTTAAACGCTAATTTATTGGATGCCAATAATCGAATCTTGAATGATCAGCAAATTGAGCAAATATTCCAACAGCTCGATTCCATTCAAGGCGCCATGCGCCTGCGCGCCATAGAGCCGGGTTCCGAGGCGGCGCTTAGGTTGTTCTCTTAAATGAGCCAAGCTGAACAGCAAGGCTTACTGTTTGAAGCCCCGCCAAACTCAGAGCCATTATCGGTTGATCTAGCCCAGCAATACCAACAGTTAAAGCGCAGTCTCGCACAATACGACTACGAGTACTACGTGCTGGATGCGCCGACGGTCCCTGATAGCGAGTACGACAAACTTTTTAAGGCGCTGCAAGCCATAGAGCAGGCGCATCCTGAGTTGGTGACAGCAGACTCACCAAGCCAACGAGTCGGCGGTAGTGCTAGCAATGCCTTTGCTAATATCACGCATAAGCAAGCAATGCTATCGCTTAACAATGCTTTTGAGGATCCCGAGTTGGAAGCGTTTGACAAACGCATACGCGATGCGCTGGCCTGCAATCAAGTTGAATACGCGGTAGAACCAAAATTTGATGGATTGGCAATCACCTTAAGCTATGAAAACGGGCTATTCAAGCAAGGAGCAACCCGTGGTGATGGCTATACCGGTGAAGATGTGACACACAATCTACGCACTTTACGTGCTATCCCTATGCGTTTGAACTGTCAGCAGCCACCTGCGTTACTGGAAGTGCGTGGTGAAGTGCTGATGTTTAAGCGCGACTTTGAGAAGCTAAATAAAATGCAGTTAGCCAAAGGGGAAAAGCCGTTTGCTAACCCGCGAAATGCTGCCGCAGGTAGCTTGCGTCAATTGGACCCAAAAGTGACGGCGACTAGACCATTGAGCTTTTTTGCCTATGGTTTAGGTGTGGCGCAAGGGATACCGCCTATGCATAGCCATAGTATGGCCATGGATTACCTTGCCAGCCTGCATTTTCCCGTGAGTCAGGAGCGCGGCGTGGTTTTAGGTTTGCCCGGCTTGCAAGCCTATTACCTCAAAATGGCTGGCCTACGTGATGGCCTGGCCTTTGATATAGATGGGGTGGTCTACAAGGTAAATCAATTTAAGTTACAAGATGAGCTCGGCTTTGTATCCCGTGCACCTAGATGGGCTATTGCCCATAAATTCCCAGCTCAAGAAGCGCTTACCACCGTTGAAGATATCACTGTTCAAGTGGGCAGGACAGGTGCAATCACGCCCGTAGCAAGACTATCCCCGGTTTTTGTTGGTGGGGTGACGGTAACCAACGCTACCTTGCACAACGAGGACGAGGTTAGACGAAAAGACGTGCATATTGGCGACACGGTAAGCGTGCGTAGGGCAGGGGACGTCATTCCTGAAGTGGTAAGCGTGGTTATGGAAAAGCGCCCGCTTGATGCAAAGCGCTTTGTGATGCCGACCGTCTGTCCGGACTGCGGCTCGCATATCGTAAGACCAGAGGACGAAGCGGTGGCAAGATGCAGTGGCGGACTTTTCTGCCCTGCGCAGCGCAAACAAGCCATCATTCATTTTGCCTCGAGGCGCGCAATGGATATAGAGGGGCTAGGGGATAAGTTAGCTGATCAATTGGTTGAGGCGCAGTTAGTCAACACACTGGCTGATATATACCAACTTAATTTATCCGTATTGTGCAACCTGGAGCGCATGGCCACGAAGTCAGCAGAAAATCTGTTGCAAGCATTGCATAAAAGTAAATCCACCACATTGTCACGCTTTATTTATGCCCTAGGCATGCGTAACGTCGGAGAGGCGACGGCGAAGGATTTGGCTAGGCATTTTGCCAACCTTAATAACCTCATGCAGGCTAGTCGAGATGATTTGTTAGCAGTAAATGACGTAGGCCCGGTGGTGGCGGATTGCATAGTGAATTTTTTCGGCGAAGCACACAACCAGTTAGTGATAAAGCAATTGCTAGAAGCAGGATTATCTTGGCCAGACAGTGGCAACAATACTACTGAGCTCAGTCACCTAGCAGGTAAGACTTTTGTGCTAACCGGCACATTGGCTAATTTGTCTCGCGAACAAGCCAAAGAATTAATTGAGGCTAGGGGAGCTAAAGTGAGTGGCAGTGTGTCAAAAAAGACGCATTACGTTGTTGCTGGAAGTGAAGCCGGTAGCAAATTAGATCAGGCAAAAATACTGGAATTAACTATATTGGATGAGGCTGGCTTGATGCAGCTCCTATCGACAAACAAAATTTAAAGGTACGCAGTCAATATGAAACTAGAAAAAACTTTAATAACAGCATTCATCTTGATGTTCTTTAACGATGTTTTAGCTGCCAATTATAGCGCAAGCGAATGCAATAAATTATTAAATTCAGGCAATACACCAGCAGCCATTGATTACTCAAAAGCCATGTTATCGCTTAACGGGAGTGATAAAGACGCCTTGTTATGTCAAGGTCGAGCCTATTATGCCGCGGAGGATTTCAATAAGGCGCTACTTGCATTTGAATTAGCAGAAAAAAATTCTAATAATGAGCTGGATAAAATAGTCGCTGTTTTTCTAAAAGCCAATGCCAGTTATGCCATGAAGCAAAAAGATCAAGCATTAGCAAGCTATATAAAAGCCCTTAAACAATCGCAAACGGTAGCTAACAAAGCCATGGAGCGCCTAGCGCTAAACGCCATAGGCGACATAAGCAGCAATGACAAGGACTACCAGGCTGCACTGGATTGGTATTTGCAAGGGTTTAAGCTGGCGGCGAATGATAATGAGCGGGGGGAAAGCGCCGAGAAGGTAGGGGGGGCTTACCATGCGCTAAAACAAGATGACCTAGCGCTTGAATACCAAATAAAAGCTTATTTGATGCATGATAGGGTTGGTACGCCAGACCAATATGCGCAATCCAGTATTTTATTGGGTCGGTATTACGCGATCGTCAAGAATTACGATAATGCTGAAAAAACACTCACTAAAATTATCAAATTTGCCAATGAGCAGGGCGGTGAATATTATGAAGCAAAAGCAAGCTATGTATTGGCTAAAGTTGAATTGGCCAGAGGTGACACTGAAAAAGCTGCGAAATTAATAGATAAAGCCAAGCTTATAGCAAAAAGAATTCAAGATGCTGAGTTAGAAAAAGAAATAACCAGTGAGACGAACGGCTTATTTTGACAGCGACCGCTAGCCAAATAAGCTAAACGTGCTATCTCTAAGCGAGCCACCACTATGAATCCTGAAAATGATATTGCCCCTTCAGACATAACGCCAAGAGAGGTATTTGAAAGTCGCAGGGATTTCATAAAGAAAGCAGGTGTTGGCCTGATAGCAAGTACAGCCTTGCTATTAAATTGCCCCATTAGTGCAGCTACGCCAAAAAATACAAATCTTCCATCAAGGAAATTAAAAGCCATAAGCACAGCTTATGGCAGAGGAGAGAAGCTTACAAGCTACGAAGACGTTACCTCATATAACAATTTCTACGAATTTGGATCGGATAAAAGTGAGCCCGTAATTAACGCCAAGCTTTTTAAAACGCAACCATGGACGTTGACGGTTGAGGGCGAGGTAAGAAAAAATAAAACCATCGCCATTGAAGATATATTAAAGCTGGCTCCATTAGAGGAGCGCATATACCGCATGCGCTGCGTTGAGGGTTGGTCTATGGTAATCCCATGGGTAGGGCTACCACTTTCTGAGCTAATTAAATGGGCAGAACCTACTGGAAATGCTAAATATGTTGAATTTATCTCGCTAGAGGATAAGCAGCAGATGCCTGGCCAAAACATTCCATTAATAGACTGGCCCTACACCGAGGGGTTACGCATGGACGAGGCCATGAATCCACTGACCATATTGGCCGTAGGGCTCTATGGTGAAGTCCTGCCTAATCAGAATGGTGCACCATTGCGACTGGTTGTACCATGGAAATACGGATTCAAAGGCGCTAAATCAATCGTCAGCGTTAGGTTTACGGAAAAACAGCCTGTTTCAAGCTGGATGAAGATCTCGCCTAAAGAATACGGGTTTTATGCAAACGTTAACCCGAATGTGGAGCACCCGCGCTGGAGTCAATCAACGGAACGTAGGATAGGCTCTGGCCTTTTTTCAAGCAGAATTAAAACACAAATGTTTAACGGCTATGCTGACCAGGTCGGGCACATGTACTCGGGGGTTGATCTTAAAAGAAATTTTTAAGTGACCCTTGATTAATATATGCGAGCATTTAGCCTTAAATCTATCAATCTAGACGGCTATTTAACGAATAAAGTGTTCGTTTTTTCAATTGCTATTCTGCCGTTTTTAAGATTATTTTACCTTGCGCATAATAACAAGCTTACCGCACATCCAATAGAATACCTTGAACATTCCACAGGATTCTGGACGCTAACTATTTTATTGGTGTTGTTATTTCTAACACCAATAAGGCAACTATTTAAACTAAATAAGCAAATCCGCCTTAGGCGTATGTTGGGTTTATTTGTCTTTTTTTATGCCTTTTTGCATGTGGCGACATACTTATGGTTGGATTACGATTTTAATTATGATGAGATTGCCAAGGACGTAATCAAGCACCCACGTATTTTGGTGGGATTCATCGCTTTTGTGTTGCTGTTACCACTAGCCGCTACATCTAATAATGCCAGCATTAAAAGGTTGGGGGCTGACTGGGTTAAATTACACAAGTTGGTTTACCTTGTGGCCATTTTAGCGGTTACACATTTTTGGATGTTAGTGAAGCGCGATGTAAGTGAGCCTATGGTATTTGCAATTGTTTTATTTTTACTTTTGGCTGTAAGGGTTTATTTCAAATTTTTAGCAAAGCTAGCAAGACCTAGCTAAATGCATTTATATCACTTTTATTAATTTTACATAATATACATTATGCGAAGTTTATTGTATTAAAAAATAAGCCAAGCTCAAGGCCTGGCTATATTTTCACGGTTTACCCTATTTTCTTATTGGTGTGCTGATTAACAGCCGTAATGTTAATAAAACTATCTGTTGTTAAAGAAAGCAATATTCATCACCTTGTCATTGACAAAAGTAATCTCCGTTTCCTTGTATGTGCGAGTGGCGTCATACTTAACTAGGTTTTTGTAATACCACATTTCAACATTGACTCGTTTGGAGCCTTTTTCATCTGCACCCACTCTGTTTAAAAAACTGCTGGCACCCTGCGGTTTAACCGATGCGTCTTTTTTAAACGGTGCGCCCAGTTTTTGCGTGATCAAGGCTTTAGATTTACCACTAAAGGCAGATAAAAATTGATCCTCAGTATAGGTTTTCTTATTGCCTGCCGCTTGGGCGACATTAAAGTTAGTAGAGATGACCAATATGGTTGCTAGAGCGTAGCCTATTTGCTTAAGTGAAAGTTTCATGGTGTAACCTGTGTAAAAAGTTAATGAGAACGGCGCTTATTATGCCACTGATACAAATTTTAACCTAGCTTAAGCGCCAGCTATGGCTGAGCCTAGTGTGCCGCATGGGCACGTTTAAATAATGTAAAAAAATTTTCCGTGCTTGCATTAGCAATATTAACTAAGCTGTCCCCACGAAGGTCAGCCAACTCTGTCGCAACAAACCGCACGTAACTTGGCTGATTGGTTTTGCCGCGATGCGGTATTGGTGCGAGATAAGGCGAGTCCGTTTCAATTAACAGCCTATTCAATGGGATAGACTTTGCTACTCCCTTAATAGTTGTGGCATTTTTAAAGGTCACTATGCCTGAAAAGGAAATGTAGAATCCCATGTCCATGGCCCGCTCGGCCACTGCCAGGCTTTCCGTGAAACAGTGCATCACCCCGCCCACCTGGTCAGCGCCCTCCTCTTGCATAATACGCAAGGTGTCTTCGGCGGCGTTGCGAGTGTGGATAACCAAAGGCCTATCCGATGCAATAGCGGCTTTTATATGCCGACGAAAGCGCTGACGTTGCCATTCTAAGTCGCCAGTTAAGCGAAAGTAATCCAAACCTGTTTCGCCTATGGCAATAACTTTGGGGTGATCGGCTAATCGAACCAGCTCTTCCACGCTGGGTTCGGTAATGTTTTCATAGTCTGGGTGCACGCCTACGGAAGCAAAAAAGTTTGCATTCGTTTCGGCCAAAGCTAGTACTTGTGGAAAGTCGTCTAATGTGACAGAAATGCACAAGGCGTGACCCACCTGATGGTCTCGCATGGCCTGCTTAATTGCTGGCAAATCCTTGAGTAATTCAGGAAAGTTTAAATGGCAGTGTGAATCAACAAGCATGGCAATTGGTTTTTAAATTTAAATTATACAAAAGGTGCGTTAGGTATTTCTTACATAGTATGCGTGTGGCGTGACGAATTTAATGCCGCACCAAGCAACTGTTCGATCTTTTCGCGAGCGACACAACCGCCCTCGTCTTCACTAAACTGCACACCTACTCCTTGTGGTTTTTCACCTTGATTAGCCGGAGATACCCAGGCAACATGGCCAAGCACCTGTAGTTTAATCAGCTCGTCAATCAGACTTAACAGCATGTTTAGTGGTTCCCCCATGACATGCACCTTGTCGGTTGGTATAAACAATCCACCACCCCGTAAAAATGGCATGTATGCCGCGTGCAGGGACGCTTTTTCCTTGAAAATCAAAGACAGCATGCTAGCGTGTTCGAATGGATCTGACATATAGGGTTTATCCGTGTTCACTTTTTTCCTTATCTATGTTGACGCAGTGGCCGAGGTTTTTGAAAAAATCCGCGTGTAGTCGACCAACAAGGCTTCCATTTGCAATTCATGATTTAAAGGATGCAGCGCCAGCTTACGCAATTCATTAAGATTTTTTTGTAATTGCAACAATTTAGCTAAATTTACTTTGACAGCCAGCGCCTCTATGGCCTTTGCATAGGCCGCATGGTAGCGCACTTGTTTGGCCTGTTTCATTAAAACCAGGTCTATTAGCCATTTTTGCAATGCCACGATGCCGGTTTCGGCGGATTGACTTAGTAAGGCTGGCGCAACAACGTGTGGGCTTAATTTTTCACCGTGAGACAGCAACTGCAGGAATTCCTTAGCCTGTGCATATTGCAAGGTATCGACCATGGCGTTCAAAGGTGAGCCAGCAAAGTACTGCAGTTGCTGCTCCGCATTGTTTAAGCCTTGATCAGCCAACCAAGCTAAAGATTGGGCTGTATTGGGTGCAGGCATATTAATTTTTTGACAGCGGCTCACTATCGTTGGTAGCAAGCGTTGTATTTGCTGGGTGACCAATAAAAAAACCACGCCTTCAGCTGGCTCTTCGAGCATTTTCAACAAGGCATTAGCAGAGGCATTATTTAGCGCCTCTGCGGGATAAATCAAAATAATTCGCAGTCCATTACTGCGATGGCTGGATAAGCCAGTAAAATCTGTCAAATCGCGTATTTGCGCTATGGATATTTGTGTTTTTTTCTTGGTTTTTTTTGTGCTGTTTGTTTCGCCTTCAAGCTCGTCTTCTTGCTCTGGGCTAATTAGTCTGAAATCTGGATGGCCGTCTTCATTAAACCAGCTGCAACTGGCGCACAGTCCGCAGGCACCAGTTGCATTTTGTTCAGTACACAATAAGCTTTTGCTAAAAAAACGGGCGAAATCAAACTTGCCTATGCCGGCTGGACCATGCAGCAAAAATGCGTGGTGTCTTTGTTGTTTGTTTGCATGCAGTTTATCCCATAACTGATTTTGCCAAGGGTATGGTTTTAAATTTTTATTATTTATCATAAGCTTAGCATGATGCTTTCAACGGTTTTAGCAACTTCATCCAAAGGCTTATTGGCATCGATGACTCGGAATCGATTTGGATTTGCCGAAGCCCGTTTCAAATACGCTAGGCGTATACGTGAGAAAAATGCCGCATTTTCCCGTTCAAATTTATCCGGACTGCGCGCAGCGCGCAGTCTTTCTACGCTAACTTCAACCGGCACATCAAATAACAAGGTAAGGTCAGGTTGAAATTCACCTTGTACCCATTGCTCCAAAGCCTCAATTTTATTTGCATTGAGGCCTTTAGCGCCACACTGGTAGGCGTAGGTAGCGTCAGTGAAGCGGTCGGATAATACGTACGCACCCCTGGCTAGCGCTGGCTTAATTACGCATTCAATGTGCTCTTTTCGTGCAGCAAACATGAGCAGGGTTTCTGTTTCGACATGCATGGTCTCGTGTAATACCAATTCCCGCAAACGTTCTCCCAAGTCCGTTCCACCAGGTTCTCGGGTTGAAACCACTTCATGCCCTTGGGCTTGTAAAAGCGCAATGATATGGGGTATGTGGGTGCTCTTACCCGCGCCATCCATGCCTTCTAATGTAATGAATTTTCCTGTCATAGTCTGTTCAATTATTAATAATTTAGCATTATTTCTTGTTTTTTAATTGGTAGTGAGCCACAGCGGCATTGTGCTCGGCTAATGTATTGGAGAACGCATGGCTGCCATCGCCCTTGCCTACAAAATACAAGGCTTTTGTTTTAGCCGGATGCAATGCGGCCTCTATTGCTGCCATGCCAGGCATGGCGATAGGCGTTGGCGGTAAGCCTGCGCGGGTATAAGTGTTGTAGGGTGTGTCGCTCAATAAATCTTGCTTACGTATGTTGCCATCATAACGTTGGCCCATGCCATAGATTACCGTAGGATCGGTTTGCAGACGCATGCCGATTGCTAAACGATTAATAAACACGCCCGCTATCATGGGTCGCTCACTGGCCTGGCCCGTTTCTTTTTCAACGATGGAAGCCATAATTAGCGCTTGATAGCTATTTTTATAGGGTAAGTTGGTGTCGCGTTTAGCCCAGGCATTAGCTAATTTGTTTTGCATGGATAAGTAGCTGCGTTGCAAGATAGCCGCGTCGCTGGTATTTCGATTAAAGTAAAACGTGTCCGGGAAAAATAAGCCCTCTGCAGCGGCGTATGGGGAGCCCAATGATTTCATTATTTCCGCTTCTGGCACATTAACCAACGTTTGTTTGAGCGCGTCGTTCTTTTTGATTTTTGCTTGCAGTTGATAAAAGGTATGCCCTTCAATAAACGTAATGCTGGCTTGCGTGGTTTTGCCGTGATTCAGGGAAAGCAGTAATTGGTAAGGCGATACGTTCTTATTTAAGGTGTACTCACCCGCTTGCAAATAGGCCTCCTTATTCAGCAACTTAGCAATCAAGATAAAACGCCACGGCTCACTTAGTACACCCTGTCTTACCAGTTGCCTCGCAATGCTTTTAAGGCCACTGTTAGCTTGTATGCTGATCTCTTGGCTATTCGGCTGCAGCTTGAGTGGCGAAATAGCATAGTAGACCAGGCCGGCTAGCATTGCGCCTGTTAGAAAAAACGATAGCCATAGCCATTTTTTGATACGCTTAATCATGCGTTAGTAGCGCCCTAAAGTTTTTAGCAAGGGCTTGTTGTGGCCAGGAGGTGTTTTGAATAGACCTCACTTGAAAGACCCCAAATAGGCTGTTGCATATCAGCACTTCATCGGCTTGCATTAAGCGCGCTAAAGGCAATTGAGTGATTTGCACGGTTAAATTTAACACGCTGGCTAAGCTTAAAATTCGTTCTCGCGTGATGCCGGAGACGCCGCATTGGACCAAATCCGGGGTTAGCAATTGATTGCCGTAGCGAGCGAATAGATTAGCCATGGTGCATTCAATAGCGTTATCCTGCTGATCTAATAACAACCCATCAAATGCCGCGTCATCTCGCCATTCCATGCGCGCCATAATATTTTCCAGGCGATTTAAGTGTTTAATCCCCGCTAATTTGGGTTGAGGAGCTAGCCGCAATTCACATAAATGCAGATCTACCCCAGTCGAATAGGAGTCCTGCGCGTAGCTTGGTATGGTGGATTGAATTAATATTCGGCTAGGACAGGTGACTGCAGGGGTCTTGTAGCCGCGCTCCCCCTCCCCTCTGGTAATGATGATTTTTGCAACGCCCAGCTTATTGCTTTCAAGGACAGGCTCAACAAGCAGTTGCACAAAGTCGTGCATAAGCAAATCGGCACTTGGGCATACTATGCCTATGGCGGCGCAGTCAGCGACCAATTTTTGGTAATGCAGTGGCCAACAAACAGGCATGCCGCCTTTGGTTTGCATGGTGCGAAAGACGCCGTCCCCATAAGCTAAACCACGATCTAATGGTGTTATGGTTTGGCTTAAATCGCCGTTAACTATATAAGATGGTCTAGCTTGCATAGCCATAATTAAACCATAGAACCATGCATACGCTCGCTATCCATGGCTCAAATTAACAAAAAAGCCTGTGATCGGAAAAATCACAGGCTAGATGCAGCTCAACACAGCGGCCAATTTATATTTTTTTGAATACTAAACTGCCGTTTGTGCCACCAAAACCAAAATTGTTTTTCAAGGCATAGTTAATTTTAATATCGCGGGCGGTATTGGCACAGAAATCCAAATCGCATTCTGGGTCTTGGTTAAAAATATTAATGGTTGGCGGTGACACTTGATTGTAGATAGACAAGACCGTGAATACAGACTCCAAGCCACCCGCTCCGCCTAGCAAATGCCCGGTCATGGATTTGGTTGAGTTGACCAGTAACTTGTAGGCGTGCTCACCAAATGCGGCCTTAATGGCATTGGTTTCATTGGCATCACCGAGTGGCGTTGATGTGCCGTGCGCATTGATAAATTGAATCTCACTGGGGTCTATGCCTGCATTATTCATCGCATTGACCATGGATCGTCGAGGCCCATCCATATTTGGCGCTGTCATGTGGTAGGCATCCGCGCTCATGCCATAGCCGCTTAGCTCTGCGTAAATTTTTGCGCCACGTTTTTTTGCGTGCTCATATTCTTCTAACACCATCACTCCGGCGCCTTCGCCAATAACAAAGCCGTCTCGGTCTTTGTCCCAAGGCCTACTTGCTGTTGCTGGGTCATCGTTGCGTGTGGACAATGCTCTGGATGCGGCAAAGCCACCTACGGTCAATTGCGTGATAGCTGATTCAGCGCCTCCCGCAATCATCACATCGGCGTCGCCGTACTCTATCATGCGCGATGCATCACCGATGGAGTGCGTGCCTGTGGTACAGGCTGTAACAATAGCGACGTTGGGTCCTTTTAAACCGAAAATGATGCTCAAATTACCTGAGATCATGTTGATAATGGTGCCAGGTATAAAGAAGGGTGATATTTTGCGTGGGCCGGCTTCTTTATAAAGCACATCGGTGTCTTCAATGAGCTGTATGCCACCTATGCCGGAACCTATGGACACCCCTATGCGCTCTGCATTTTCTTCCGTCACTTCTATGCCTGAGTCTTTAAAGGCTTCTATGCCAGCCGCCAAGCCATACTGGATAAATGTATCCATGCGCCTGGCATCTTTGGCTGAAATGAAATCTTCTGCATTAAAATCTTTAACTTCACCGGCTATGGTTGAAGCAAAAGCCGTCGTGTCAAATTTAGTAATCTTAGAGATACCCGATTTACCGGCGACAAGATTAGTCCAGGCTGTATTCACACCAATACCAACTGGTGACACGACCCCAAGGCCGGTAACAACAACACGACGTTTATTTGCAGGTTTAGACATAAGAATAGGCTCTTAGAAAAAGTTAACCCAGAAATCTTAGACAAAAATTGTTAAATGATTTCTGGGTTTTAATGCGACGCTGATACTGATGTGTACTTCCTTGCACATGAGCAGGCTCTCAGTAATACGCTTACATTTGAATTTATTTTAAGTTGGTATTGATGTAATCAATCGCTAATTGAACCGTAGTGATTTTTTCCGCTTCTTCGTCTGGAATTTCGCAGTCAAATTCTTCTTCTAGCGCCATTACCAGTTCAACAGTATCAAGCGAATCGGCACCTAAATCATCTACAAATGATGATGAGTTTTTAACATCAGCTTCATTTGCACCAAGTTGTTCAGTCACAATTTTTTTAACGCGTTGTTCGATGTCAGACATCTAATTACCCCTTTTAATAAAAAATAGCCGTGTTTATGTAACAAATCAGCTAAGTTGATATTCTACCAAAACTTGGCAAAAATATATAAAAACTTTTAAATCATCAGCATGCCGCCGTTAACGTGTATGGTTTCGCCGGTGATATATGCGGCAGCTGGCGAAGCTAAAAATGCCACCGTGGCTGCGATTTCTTTCACTTGACCTAAGCGTCCTACGGGAATGCGTGCCAGCATCTTATTAGCAATGTCTTCAGGTAGATCTGCGGTCATGTCGGTTTCTATAAAACCCGGCGCGACGCAGTTAACCGTTATGCCACGGCTACCGACTTCGGCGGCAAGCGATTTTGTAAAACCCGTCATGCCGGCTTTTGCGGCTGCGTAATTGGTCTGCCCCGCATTGCCCATGTGCCCCACAACAGACGATATGCTGATAATGCGTCCTACCCTGGCTTTCATCATAGGCCTTAGAACGGCCTGGCTCATGCGAAACACCGAGCTCAGGTTAGTGCTGATCACGTCATTCCAGTCTTCGTCCTTCATGCGCATTAGCAAGGTATCGCGGGTAATGCCGGCATTATTGACTAATATACTAACGTCGCCGTATTTTTCAGCGATGCGGTTTATTGTCGCTTCAACCTGCTCGGCATGGTTAACATCCAGCGCCATACCCTCACCTTTGATACCATTTGCTGTGAATTGGCTGCTGATAGACGCGGCACCCGCTGATGAGGTTGCCGTGCCAATAACCGTGGCGCCAAGTTCACCCAGCGCCAATGCAATGCCTGCGCCTATGCCGCGGCTGGCACCTGTAATTAAAGCAATTTGTCCGGTTAGCATATTAAGTCCTTGTTTAAATAAACTATTATATTAAATAAAATGCTTACAAAAGCGCCTTGAATTCTTGCATGCTTTCATTACTGGTTAATGCTGTGCATGAAAAATCCGCTGCTATGCGTTTTGTTAGGCCCGCCAACACCTTGCCAGGGCCGCACTCGGCGCCATGCAGTATGCCTTGATCGTATATGGCTCGCACTGTCTCTACCCAACGCACCGGGCTGTACAACTGCTGCACCAGTGCGGCTTTTATTTCCGCCCCAGTTTGATGAGCCGATACGTCTGCATTATGCAAAACAGGGATTTGCGGAGCAGCAATCGTGACGCTACTTAAGTAGTCGGCTAACATGTTTGCCGCCGGCTGCATTAGCGCGCAATGCGACGGAACACTCACCGGCAGGGCCACAGCACGTTTTGCCCCTCTCGCTTTGGCTAATGCCATGCCGCGTTCAACGGCCTCTTTATTCCCAGCAATGACCACTTGCCCTGGCGAGTTAAAATTCACGGCTTGTAAAACCTGATTTTCTGCGGCGTCGCTACAAACTGCAGCCACTGCCAAATCGTCCAATCCCAATAGCGCTGCCATTGCTCCTACACCAGCAGGTACGGCATTTTGCATGACCGATGCCCGATACTGCACCAGTGGCAAACTGTCAGCAAAACTTATGGCTTGGGCTGCAACCAAGGCAGTGTACTCACCTAAACTATGTCCGGCTAATATGCTAGGTTGGGCTGAAGTTTGCGCCTGCCATGCGCGCCATGTCGCAATGCCCGCCACCAACATAATGGGCTGAGTGTGCGTTGTTTCATTAATACTTTCGTTTTCCTCGGTGGCCATCTTCCAAAAATCGATGCCCAATATATCCGAGGCTTCAACAAAGGTGTCGCGTACGATTTTTGTCTCGGCAAAGCCGCTCATCATGCCTACCGATTGCGAGCCTTGACCGGGGAAGAAAAAGGTAAATTTATTCATGATGGTATGCCGTGAGATGTCTGAAAAATTTTCTTAGCTATTAATATTTGATTAAAGCCGAGCCCCAAGTGAAGCCGCCGCCAAAGGCCTCCATTAAAACAGTGTCACCACGTTTAATGCGACCGTCGCGTACGGCAACGTCTAGCGCTAAAGGGATGGACGCGGCCGAGGTGTTGCCGTGCTTGTCCACAGTGACTACTACCTTGTCCATGCTCATTTCTAACTTTTTTGCGGTGGCTTGTAAAATGCGTATATTGGCTTGGTGTGGCACCAGCCAGTCTATATCGGATTTTTGCAGATTGTTGGCAAGCAAGGTTTCGTCTACGATAGCATCCAGCGTATTAACCGCCACTTTAAACACAGCGTTACCTTCCATTACCACGGTATCAGCGCCATGTATGTTACGAGGGACGTGCAGCATTTTTTCATAGTTGCCATCGGCATGCAAATGCGTCGAAATGATGCCCTGCTCTTTACTGGCTTGAAGCACCACGGCCCCAGCGCCATCACCCCATAGTATGCAATTACCTCGGTCCGTCCAGTCCACTATGCGTGAAAATGCCTCAGCCCCAACAACCAAGGCGCACTTAGCAGCGCCCGATTTAATAAAATTGTCTGCGGTAGAGAGCGCATAAACAAAACCGCTGCAAACAGCTTGCATGTCGAACGCTGGGCAACCGGCTACGCCTAGTTTATTTTGCAACATCACGGCCGTGCTTGGAAAAACCTTATCTGGGGTGGTGGTGGCAACGATAATGAGGTCTATGCTATGGGCGTCTATATTGGCTGAGGCTATGGCCTGGCGCGCTGCATGCAAGGCTAGATCACTGGTAAATTCATCGTCCGCCACAATGTGGCGCTCACGTATGCCGGTGCGAGAAAAAATCCACTCATCCGTGGTGTCCACTATTTTTTCTAAATCAGCATTACTTAGAATTTTTTTGGGCAGGTAACTGCCGGTGCCGGCTATGCGTGAGTAAATCATTCGTTTTCCGAGCCGACTGCATCTGCATGCGATGCCAGCGCTTGTTTTAACAGTAAATGTTCGATTTCCATTTGCTGCGTGATTCTATCGAGGACGCCACTGCGAGATTCTTCCAGCGCGGTGTGGATGGCATTCAAGAAAGCTTTGGTGTCAGCTCCGCCATGGCTTTTCACCACTATGCCGCGTAAACCTAATAGGCTGGCGCCATTGTAATTGCGTGGGTCCATGCGTTTCTTGAAGGCCTTCAATACCGGAGCAGCGGCTAGACCGGCTATCTTGGTTAGCCAATTGCGTTTAAATTCCTGACTGAGGAAGCGCCCTATCATTTGAATCAAGCCTTCAGCAGCCTTAAGTGTGACGTTGCCAACAAAGCCGTCGCAAACCACGATGTCGGTTGTACCCTTAAAAATATCGTTACCTTCTATGTTGCCATAAAAATTTAAATGGCTGGCTTTCAGCAACTCGCCGGTTTTTTTAACCACTTCATTGCCTTTGATGTCTTCGGTACCAATATTGAGCAAGCCCACGGTTGGATTTTCACGGTTTTCAACGCAGCTTACTAACATGCTGCCCATGACGGCAAATTGCAGCAACTGCTCCGCCGTGCAATCCGCATTGGCGCCTAAATCGAGGATATAGATTTTGCCTTTTTGGCATGGGAATACGCCAGCAATGGCTGGTCTATCTATGCCAGGTAGGGTTTTTAACACGAAGCGAGCGGTGGCCATGAGTGCGCCTGTGTTGCCAGCGCTAACGCAAGCAGAAGCCACGCCGTCTTTGACCAAATCTATGGCCACGCGCATGGAGGAATCTTTTTTATTTTTAAGGGCGCTTTGAGGTTGCTCGTCCATGCCAACCAACTCACTGGCATGATGGATGCTAAGCCTAGCAACATTGCTCTGCTGTAAATTATTGAGTTCGGCTTCAATGGCGCTGCTTAAGCCCACCAAAATAATATGCAATTCTTGGTTGAGTTCCAGTGCTTTTAGTGCCGCAGGAATAATTACCTTTGGCCCGTGGTCACCACCCATTGCATCAATTGCTACAGTAATTTGCATAATTTACTCAGTTTATACTTAAGCTAAAGGCTGCTTGCTATACTAAAACGACCCAGTTGCCCTTAGTAGGCGCCGTAAAAACCAACGCCGCACCAAATATGGAGCGGCGTGTGTGGATTTAATCTATTTTTTGGCAAATTTTCAAAGTCGAATCCATTAAAACGCGTTGGCACATTAATAGATCCAAACTTAAAGAAAAATTATTCGCCTTTGGTCGACAATACTTTGCGGCCACGGTAGTAGCCGTTTGGGCTAATGTGATGGCGAAGATGCGCTTCGCCTGTGGTTGGTTCAACCGCTAATGCCGGGTTAACCAAAAAGTCGTGTGATCTATGCATACCGCGCTTTGACGGTGATTTTTTGTTTTGCTGAACTGCCATAATTTACTCCAATAAAATGATTAAAACATCATCTCAATTACATACAAATAGATGCCTAACATACCGCTTTGCATCACTTATTTAAGACTACGTTAAACTTCTAGGGCGCCACTATAATATAAAAGCCGACTTTTGTCAGCCAAAATTGCAGCCTTACGACTTAATTAAAGTCTTTAACACGGCGAATGGATTGGGTTTTTCACCGCTCTGATTAGATAGGCTTGCGCAGGCCTGATCGTGAACAGGGGCAATGGGCAAGGCCATAATCAGCTCATCCTCTATCAAGGCTACTACGTCCATCTGTTTGCTTATGGGTTGCAAGTCGATGTCATCCGGCTCATCGAGTTCAGCTAACATTAAGTCCTCTTCCGCTATGTCGCTTATCTGGTAATCAAAAGATAAATCTAACTTAAGCGGCATTTCATTTAAGCAGCGCTGACACAAGCAGCTTAGGTTTGCCTGCAAGGACAGGGACAAAAATGCCTGGCCATGACTGCCCAACTTGCCGGATAAATTAAATGCGATAGACGCGCTAGGCTTGTAGCTACTTAAGGCTTTATTTGAATCTGCAGCTAGCAGCGTCGAGAGTCTGCCGCAGTCGCTCAGATTTAACTCGCCGCTTATGCGCTCATTTCTTTTGGCAAATGCCAGATTGTCAATAATTATCGTTTGTTTGGTCATTTTCATGCTCTAAAATTAGGCTCAGAGGGATTTAGCAATAGGGTTTCACATGTTACAATTACTTGGTTTGAGTGAAAAATTAAGGCATTTAACGTGTTCAAAAAAATTCTTGTAGCCAATCGTGGTGAAATTGCAGTGCGTATTGTACGCGCATGCTCAGAAATGGGCATCAAATCCGTTGCAATTTATGCCGATGCAGACCGTCAAGCCTTGCATGTAAAAAAAGCCGATGAAGCCTACAATATTGGCGCAGATCCAGTTGCCGGTTATTTGAATGCGCACAATATTGTTAACTTGGCCGTGGCTTCCGGTTGCGACGCATTGCATCCAGGTTATGGGTTTCTATCGGAAAATCCAGAGCTGGCGGAAATCTGTGAACGCCGCGGCGTTAAATTTATTGGGCCTAGCGCCGATGTCATCAGGCAAATGGGCGATAAAATTCAGGCGCGCAATGCCATGACGGGCGCCGGTATTCCTTGCACACCTGGCAGTGATGGCAATTTGGAGAACCTCGAAGAAGCCGTTGCCTTGGCGGCCAAAATTGGTTACCCGGTCATGCTAAAAGCCACAAACGGCGGCGGCGGTCGCGGCATCAGGCGTTGCGACAGTGAGAAGGAATTATTAAGCAATTACGATCGCGTCATTTCCGAAGCCAGCAAGGCGTTTGGCAAGCCCGAAGTATTTTTAGAAAAATGCGTGGTTTCACCGCGGCACATTGAAGTGCAAATTCTTGCCGATTCAGAGGGCAATGTGATCCATCTGTTTGAACGTGACTGCTCCATCCAACGTCGCAATCAGAAGCTCATCGAAATAGCCCCCTCGCCGCAACTAAGCCAAGCGCAGCGTGATTACATAGGCGGCCTGGCAGTCAAGGCGGCTAAAGCCGTTGGTTATGAAAATGCCGGTACCGTGGAATTTTTATTGGATTCAGACAACACATTCTACTTCATGGAAATGAACACCCGCTTGCAAGTTGAGCACACGGTGACGGAAACCATTACTGGTATCGACATCGTCCAAGAGCAAATTCGCGTCGCCTATGGCTTACCCTTGCAATACGCGCAAAATGAAGTGCAGTTTAGGGGTTATGCCATGGAATTCCGCATTAATGCGGAGGACCCGAAAAACGATTTCCTCCCCAGTTTCGGTAAAATCACCCGCTACTATGCGCCCGGTGGTCCAGGCGTGCGTATGGATGCCGCCATATACAGCGGTTACGTTATTCCACCCTATTACGATTCCATGTGCGCCAAATTAACCGTTTGGGCATTGGATTGGGATAGCGTTATAGAACGCGGTCGTCGCGCCTTGGATGACATGTTGATCTATGGGGTTAAAACCACCATACCTTATTATCAAGAAATCTTGAAACACGATGATTTTAAGAACGCGGCATTTAATACCAGCTTTGTTGAGTCGCACCCGGAATTGACCCACTATGCCAATAAAATCCCCCCGGAAATGATAGCGGTAGCCATATCTGCAGCCATCGCGGCGCATGAAGGCATCTAACAATTAATACGCACTAGAATACAAATTAAATAATAAAGAGTTAAATTATGGCTAAAACAACGCAAACATCAAAAGTACACGTTACCGAATTGGTTCTTCGTGATGGGCATCAGTGCCATATTGCCACGCGTATGCGTACCGAAGACATGCTGCCGATTTGTAGCAAGCTCGACGCCATAGGCTTTTGGTCGCTAGAGGCTTGGGGCGGCGCTACCTTTGATGCTTGCGTACGCTATTTAAAAGAAGACCCGTGGGAGCGCTTGAAATTATTGCGCAAGGCATTGCCCAACTCCCGCATACAAATGTTGCTACGCGGTCAAAATCTACTTGGCTACCGCCATTACTCAGACGATGTGGTGCAAGCTTTTGTAAAAAAATCCGCCGACAACGGCGTGGATGTATTCCGTATTTTTGATGCCATGAACGACACGCGCAATCTAAGCGTGTCGATTGATGCAGTTAAAAAAGCCGGCAAACATGCGGAAGGCACCATCAGCTACACCACCAGCCCAGTGCATGACGTGGCTCACTTTGTCGGCATAGCCAAAGAACTTGAAGCCATGGGCTCAGACACCATCGCCATCAAAGACATGGCCGGCTTACTCACACCACAAGCCACCGTGGATTTAGTTAAAGCCATGCGCTCAGCGGTTAGCCTTCCCATTCACTTGCACAGCCACGCCACCAGCGGCCTAGCCAGCATGAACATGTTGCGCGCATTAGAAAATGGCGCCGTCATGATAGACACCTGCAGCGCCGCTTTTTCTGAGGGTGCCAGCCACCCAACCACAGAAAGCATGATAGCGGCATTGCAAGGCACCGAATTTGATACCGGCTTAAACATTGCTGCAGTGCAGGAAGTCAGTGCTTATTTCCGCGAAGTGCGTAAAAAATATTGGCAATTTGAAAGCGAATTCTCTGGCGTGGATACCAGGGTGTTAATTAATCAAGTGCCAGGTGGCATGATTTCCAATTTAAGCAATCAACTAAAAGAACAAGGCGCGCTTGATCGCATGGACGAAGTCCTGGCTGAAATCCCTTTGGTACGAAAAGACTTAGGATACATCCCCTTGGTGACCCCTACTTCACAAATCGTTGGCACCCAAGCCGTGCTGAACGTCATGACCGGTAAACGCTACAAATCAATCACCAACGAAGTGAAGAATTATTTCTTAGGCCAATACGGTAAAGCACCGAGCCCTGTTGACGAAGCGGTTAAAAAATTTGCCATTGCTGATGGCGTTGCCATCACTTGTCGTCCGGCTGACTTACTGTCGCCAGAAATGCCTAAATTAAGCAGTGAAGCGGAGCGTTTCGCCCAATCCGAAGAAGACGTGTTGACCTACGCCATGTTCCCGGATATAGGCAAAACCTATTTGCAAGAACGCAATGCCGATTCTCTAACGCCTGAAGTATTGCTGGACAAGGCTGCAGTAAACGCCAGTGCATCACGCTTCGCTCCAAGCGAATTTAAAGTAACCTTACACGGTGAAACCTTCCACATCAATTTAACCGGCAGCGGTCATGCCGGGCAAGAAAAACGCCCATTCTATGTGTCTATCGATGGCATAGCGGAAGAAGTGGTGGTTGAAACCTTAAGTGAGATAGAAGTATCCAGCGGTAGCAGCAATGGCAAAAAGAAAGCCGTGACCAGCAAAGGCGCCAGTGGACGGCCTCGCCCATCGCATGCCGGTCATGTCACCACATCCATGCCAGGCACCATCGTGGCCGTGAAAATCAAGGTTGGTGACAAAGTCAGTGCCGGTGACGGCGTATTGGTTATTGAAGCCATGAAAATGGAAAATGAAATTCAAGCTGCGACATCAGGCATAGTCGTGGCAATACACGTGGTTAAGGGTGATGCGGTTACCCCTGACGAGTCCTTACTTGAAATTCAACCTGAATAAAGCAATGTAAAGTACAAGTCGGCCACAACTTGGCTGGCCTGTTTTTTAAATCGCTTATGAGCGCACCACTGATATTAGCCTCCTCTTCCATATACAGACGCGAACTCCTCGCGCGTCTGCAGTTGCCTTTTGTGTGCGTATCACCAGAAATAGATGAAAGTCCTTTAGAAAAGGAGCGCCCAGAGGCCACGGCGTTACGTTTGGCACAATCAAAAGCCAAGAAAGTCGCCTTGCAAGAACCAAATGCCTTAATCATAGGTTGCGATCAAGTAGCCGTGCTAGATGGGGTGCAACTGGGTAAACCCATGACCCATGCAAACGCAAGCAAACAATTGCAAACGATGCGTGGCAGAGAGGTGGTTTTCCATAGTGCGCTGTGTTTGTACAATGCAAAAACACAAGCCATGCAAGCCACCGTCGTGCCTTACACCGTGCAATTTAGAAATTTAAGTGACTCGCAAATTGAAAGCTACCTGATCAAAGAGCAGCCCTACCATTGTGCTGGCAGCGCCAAGTCTGAGGGTTTGGGCATTGCCATCATAGAAAAAATGCATGGGGATGATCCGAATGCCTTAATTGGCCTGCCTTTGATAGCGTTGGTCAACATGCTGGCTAACGAAAACGTCTCGGTGCTTTAGCTAGCACGCTATCGATGAAACCTGCATTGGGCACCCTCTACCTAATTCCAGTCACGCTTGGTGATGACATGGTGCAGCATGTTATACCCGATTATGTATTGAATGTGGCTCGCAAGCTAGAAACCTTTGTGGTGGAAAGTGAAAAATCCGCCAGGCATTTCTTAAGCACTATTAAACCCTTAAAGCCGGTGCGAGAGCTAAATTTACATTTACTCAACGAGCACACGGACATGAAAGTCTTGCCGGACTTATTGGCTCCGCTACTGGCTGGTCAAAATGTTGGTTTAATGAGTGATGCGGGTTGCCCGGCAGTGGCCGATCCAGGGGCCCAACTGGTGCAATTGGCGCATAAAAAAGGCATCAAGGTAGTGCCCATGGTGGGCCCCAGTTCCATCTTATTGAGTTTGATGGCATCAGGTTTAAACGGGCAGCAGTTTGCTTTCCTAGGCTATTTGCCCGTGGAAAAATTGCAACGCAATCAAAAATTAAAAGAAATTGAAAAGCGCTCTGCAAGCCATAAAGAAACGCAGCTATTTATAGAAACGCCGTATCGAAATCAGGCCATGTTGGATGCCATATTGCAAACTTGCCATGCGCAAACCCAATTGTGCATCGCCTGCGATGTCAGTCTAGCTAGTGAAATGATAGTCACAAAAAGCATAGCCAGTTGGAAAACCTCACCACCTATCGATATACACAAACACCCCTGCTTATTTCTAATACTGGCTTGAAGTAGCAAGCTTTTTGACCGGGGCGTAACTCAATCTGTGTGTCGGTGAAACACCGTGCAAAGTCAGCATTTCTAAGTGTAAAGCAGTCGGGTAGCCCTTGTGCTTGGCAAAACCGTATTGCGGGTACTGCTTATCCAATTCGTATAACTCGGCATCTCGCGCCACTTTGGCTAGGATGGAAGCGGCGGATATGGCTTGCACTTTGCTATCGCCTTGCACAATGGCAACGCATGGGAAATTGATCTTTGGGCAGTGCGTGCCGTCCACCTGCACCAAATCCGGACTAACCGCAAAACCGGTTGACATCATTTCTATGGCGCGCTTCATGGCCAGCAAACTGGCTTGCAGTATATTGATTTGATCAATTTCTGCTGCGTTACAACTGGCTATAGCCCAAGCTAAGGCATGCTGTTTTATCTCTATGCTTAAGGCATCACGTTTCTTTTCCGAAATCTTCTTGGAATCAGCCAATCCCGCTATCGGTCGACTTGGGTCCAATATAACCGCCGCCGCATACACGGAACCAGCCAAAGGCCCTCGACCCGCCTCATCCACACCGCATATCAATTGGCTGACTTGCATGCTTAGCTAGGAAAAATCAGCCAGTATCATGTTGCTGGCTTTTTCCGCATTATTCTGTTTTAAACTTAAGTGTATTTTGCTAAATTCGGCTTTCATCTCTTCTAATGCGTCTGTATCGCTTAGCAATTTAATGGCTGTTTCCGCTAATTTTTCTGGCGTGGCATCGTGTTGCAGCAGTTCGGGCACAATAAATTTGCCGGCCAATACATTGGGTAAGCCGACATACGGCTGCATGAGCATGCGTTTTAATACCCACCAACTTAAGATAGGCATGCGATAGGTAATCACCATAGGTTTTTTCAGTAAAGCGGCTTCTAATGTGGCCGTACCTGAAGCCGCTATAACAACGTCGGCGGCATGCATGGCGTCATGTGCGTGACCAAATAAGATCTGTATAGGCAGCGGTTCGTGCTCGTGAAATAAAGCTAATTCGAAAATTTGTTTGCTTTCTCGGGTAACAAAAGGCACTAAAAATACGGCATGCGGGTAATCTGCATGCATTTTTTTTGCTGTTTGAATAAATAAGGTAGCATGTTCTTGCACTTCACTTTGCCGACTGCCTGGTAACATGGCTACCACCAAGTCCGTAGGCTTGAGTCGCAAGGCAGCACGTGCTGCAGCCGTATCAGGCTGGAGAGGTATGGCGTCAGCTAAAGGATGGCCGACGTAGCTAACCGGCACGCCCGCCTCTTGGTAAAGCGCGGATTCGAAAGGAAACAAGGTTAATACATGCGATACAGCACGTTTGATCTTATTTAATCGGTTTTTGCGCCAGGCCCATATGGATGGGCTGACATAATGGATGGTTTTAATGCCCTGTTTTTTTAATTTTTTTTCTATGTGGAAATTAAAATCTGGGGCGTCTATGCCTATGAATAGGTCCACGCGGTGATTTAAAAAATGCTTAATTAATTGACGCCTGATGCGCATCAAGCCTAAGGCATGCTTAATCACTTCCAGGTAGCCACGAACCGACAAGCGCTCCATAGGAAATAGCGATTGCGCACCCTCTCGCATCATCTTAGGGCCAGCTATGCCAACAAACTCAATGTCACTGCGTTTGTTTTTTAAGGCTTGCATGAGCAGGCCGCCCAGCATGTCCCCAGATGCTTCACCAGCCACTATGCCTATTCTGAGCATATGCTTACCTAATGATGCCGCGCGTGGAGGCATTAAGGAAATCCGTCAGCAAACGAACGTCATCCCCAGTCACGTTACTAATTTGGTGTTTCGCCTCAGCTAAACTGAGGCCTTTGCGGTATAGCGTTTTGTAGGCGCGTTTGATCTGCAAGAGTTTGTCTGCCGAGTAACCCCGGCGCTTAAGGCCTTCCGCGTTAATGCCATGCGGTTTAGCATCGTAACCGGCGGCGGCCACATAGGGAGGAATGTCTTTAAAAACCACTGAACCCACAGCCGTAATAACGTGGGCGCCAATTTTGCAAAACTGATGCACCAAGGTAAAGCCGCCAAGAACGGCGTAATCATGCACTTGCACGTGACCGGCCAAGGATGTGTTGTTAGCTAACACCGTGTGATTGCCAACTTGGCAGTCGTGAGCGATGTGCACGTAGGCCATGATCCAGTTGTCGTTTGCAATTTCGGTAACGCCACGGTCTTGTGTCGTTCCACGATTAATCGTACAAAATTCGCGTATGGTATTGTGATTGCCAATGACTAAGCGGGTCGGCTCACCCTGGTATTTTTTATCCTGCGGGGCCTCACCCAATGAGGCGTATTGATAAATGCGGTTGCCAACACCTATGCTGGTCTCACCATTGATAGTGACATGGCTAGCGATAACCGTATCAGCGGCGATACGCACCTTGGGCCCTATGATGGAGTAAGGCCCCACCTCTACACTGGAATCGAGCTCTGCAGTTGGATGGATGATGGCCGTGGCATGAATTTTTGCCGCTAGCATCCGGCTTACTCTTTTTTATCTATCGCTTTAAGTATGCACATCATCTGGGCTTCAGCCACGACGTGGCCATCCACGCTGGCTACGCCAGAGTACTTCCATATGCCTTTTAAAATTCGATCAATCTTCACGTTAAAGACGATTTGGTCGCCAGGTGACACCGGGCGTTTAAATCGTGCGCTGTCTATGCCCGCGAAGTAATACACCGAGTCATCACTGGGTTTTACGCCCATGGTTTTGAAGGACAAGATAGCAGCGGCTTGCGCCATAGCCTCTACAATCAAAACGCCAGGCATTACAGGGTGATAGGGAAAATGCCCAGGAAAAAATGGCTCGTTAATTGTGACGTTTTTTAACGCCACGATTTCATTGCCTAATTCCATAGAAATGACGCGGTCTATTAATATGAACGGGTAGCGATGTGGCAGGTGGTCCAATATTTCATGGATATCCATGCTGGTAGAGGTCGTGGTGTTGGTCATTTTTCTCTCGGCTTATTTTAAATGATGTTCGCTAATTTAATTAGGATGCAATCTCGTTTTCATTAACTCGATTTTAACAGAGCCAGCTGTTTTTCGAGATTTTTAATTTTTCTTGCCAGCTTGTCTAAATGCCGTATTTGCGCTGCGTTATTTAGCCAGCCCTGGTGCGTTTGGAATGGCATGATGGCCGTGTAGGTGTCTTGTTGTAGCAAAGAGCGTGTAATCATGCTGCCGGCGCTAACGGTCACGCCGTCGACAATTTCCAAATGCCCTAAGACCATGGCCGCCCCGCCTATCTTGCAATCTTTGCCAATTTTAGTGCTGCCGGCAATGGCCACGCAAGCAGCGATGGCCGTGTGTTGGCCTATCTGGCAATTGTGTCCAATTTGAATTAAGTTATCCAATTTAACGCCATCTTCAATCACGGTATCGTCCAAGGCGCCGCGGTCTATGGTGGTATTGGCTCCAACATCAACATGACTGCCTAGCCGAACACGGCCTAACTGTGGAATCTTGAGCCAAGCTTGCGATTCTTGAGCATAACCAAATCCATCCGAACCTAGGACTGCGCCTGCATGAATGTGGCAATGCTGGCCTATGCTGCAGTGGTGAGCTACGGTGACATTGGATTCCAATTGGCTGTGCGCGCCAAGGCTAACATCATGCTCAATGACACAACCGCTGCCTATATGCACGTGTTCACCCAATACCACGCCCGCACCTATTACGCTTAGCGGGCCTATGCTGCATGAGGATGGTATGCTGGCGCTGGCATGGATTACCGCGCTAGCTGCGACACCAGGTGTTTTAATTGGTGGGGGACTTAACATGGCAGCTAATTTGGCGTAGTAAGCATAGGGCTGCGGCACTACCAGACGTGGCAAATCGGTTAAATGCACATCGTCCGAGCGTAAGACAACGGCGCTGGCACCGCATGTGGCTAATTGACTTTGGTATCTGGTCTCATTGAGAAAGCCAATATCGCCACACGTGGCATGGCTTAATGAGGCCACTTTGCTTACCCTAACTGCGGCATCGCCAATTACAGTGCCGCCTAAGGTCTTTGCTATCTCAGCCAGTGTGTAGGATTTGGCCATGCTGGCACGCCTTAGTATTAAGCTCGCCCAATAGCGCTTAGGGCTAAGTTATTTTTTTCCTAGTGCTTTTAACACCTTATCGGTGATGTCGATTTTATCAGCCGCATACGCTACGCCGCTGTACATAACCAAATCGTAATTTTCAGCTTTAGCCACGCCCTGCACAGCCTTGTTGATGCGATCTTGTAGGCTGCCTAGCTCTTCATTTTTACGCAAATTAATGTCTTCACGTAATTCACGCTGTTTGCGTTGGAATTCAACCTTGATGTTTTGCACATCGCGCTCTTTATTTCGGCGTTCAGCTTCCGTGATGGTTAAACCGTCTTTATCCAGTGCCGTTTCCAGCTCTTTTATTTGCTTAGCCATTTTATCCAGCTCTTGAGAGCGAGGGCTGAATTCGCGCTCTAATTTTTTTCCGCTTTCGGCCGTTTGTGGTGCTTCTTGAAGGATTTTATCGACCTGCACATAACCAACTTTCAATTCGGCTGCTTGGGCAGTAAAGGCTATGGCCATGAAGCTGGCAGCAAGGAATTTTTGCAATGGGTGGTTCAATTAAATCTCCTAATACAGACTGTTTATGTGTTTATTATGCCACAAGCAGATTGGACATTTATGACAAAAATGCTGAGATTGCAATTTTTAGAACTGTTGGCCCAGCTGAAATTGTATGCTTTCCGTAATGTCTGAAGCACTTGCATTCAAAGGTTTAGCATAGATTAATTTTAGCGGGCCAAATGGAGAGAACCAGCTCACTCCGACACCTGCCGAGTAGCGTAAATCTTTGGGGTCCGGCGTTTGATTGGATCCCCATACGTAGCCTGAGTCAACAAAGGTGCTTAATCTAAACTGCTTAGAATCTTTGATGCCTGGTACGGGATAAAACAATTCTGCGCTGGCTAGCGCACTTTGGTTACCCCCCACGTAATAAGTGTTAGTGCTATCTTTAGGCCCCAATGTTCCAATTGCGTAGCCTCGAACTGAGTTTACACCGCCCATATAGAAATTTTTAAAGAATGGGTACTTGGCACTACCGTATGAATGCGCGTAGCCTAACTCGCCGTTTAGCATCAATGTCAGGTCTTTGACCATTTCCTTATACCAGGAGTGCTTGTAATTGATTTTATAGTATTGCAAATCCAGCACAGGCATGGTGACTTCACCAGTCAAGCGCTGATACACGCCGTTATTGGTGTACATAATGCTGTCGCGGCTGTCGTGCGACCATCCTGCACTCAAGGCGATGGAGTTGCTGGTGCAGCCTGTGGTATTGCCGCAATAGTTTTGGTATTGAATTGGGCTGTCTGCATACAAATTAATGTCTGTCAAATCAGCAGACAATCCAAAATTCACGCCGTCTCGTTCGTTTAATGGAATACCGAAGCGTACCCCTCCTCCGTAAGACGAGGTTTTGTAGTTACCGACGTTATCCGTAGAGCCGGTGTTGACGTCGCGTCTGTAGACATCAAAACCTCTACTGACGCCGTCAGGCGTGAAGTAAGGGTCGGTATAAGACAAGGCGTAAGTGGTGTTCACCTTACCCGTGTTAAGCTGTGCGCTCACGCGGTTACCGGTACCTAGGAAGTTGTTCTGATTAACCGTGACACCAAACACCACGCCCTCATTGCTGGACAAGCCGGCACCAAATTGTATGCTGCCGGTCGATTGCTCAACCACGCTGATATTGAGATCCACTTGGTCCGCCGTACCTGGTACGGCGGGCGTTTCTACGTTCACATCTGAGAAATATTGGGTGCGCACCAAGCGCTCTTTGGAGCGATTGATTTTAGTTGAGGCATACCAAGCCGATTCCAATTGACGAACTTCACGACGCACCACCTCATCGCGAGTGCGTGTGTTGCCGACGATATTGATACGCCTAACATAGACGCGCTTTCCTGGATCAATATAAAAAGTAAAAGCGGCGGTATGCAATTCTTTGTTAACCTCAGGCACAGGATTAACGTTCGCAAATGCATAGCCTTCATTACTTAGACGATCGCTGATGGCCTTACTGGATTGCGTGATGTTGCTGCGGCTAAAGGTATCGCCTTTCTTAACGGCAATTAATGCCTGCAATTCGCTGTCCGGCACGATGCTTTCTCCGGCCAACTTCACCTCTGATATGGTGTATTTTTCACCTTCCGTAATATTGACGGTGATGTAGATGTCTTTTTTATCGGGGGTGATGGAGACTTGCGTGGAATCGATATTAAATTCCAGGTAGCCTTGATTCATGTAGAAAGAACGCAAAGTCTCAAGGTCAGCATTTAGTTTTTGTTTGGAATACTGATCGTCTTTATTCCACCAGCTCATCCAATTGGGCGTGGTCAACAAAAACTCAGCGCGCAAATCGTCCATAGAGAAGGCTTGATTGCCAACGATATTGATGCTGCGTATCTTAGAAACGGCACCCTCTTCTACATCAAACCGCACTGCGACGCGATTGCGCTCCAGCGGTGAGACCACCGCTTTGACACTGGCACCGTATTTACCTTGAGACAGATATTGTCGCTTGATTTCTTGTTCAGCACGATCTAACTGCGACTTATCAAAAATCTGACCGTCTGCAATACCAATTTGCTTTAGGCCTTCTTTCATCTTGTCGGTAGGAAACGATTTATTACCGCTAAAATCAATCTGTGCAATAGATGAACGCTCTTGAACGGTCACCACCAGCACGTCGCCTTCTGCTTCTATGCGCACGTCTTTAAAAAACCCGGTGCCGTATAAGGCTTTAATCGCTTGGGAGGCCAAATCGTCGGTCATGCTGTCGCCGACTTTGACCGGTAAATTGGTGAACACCGTGCCGGCTTCGGTACGCTGTATACCTTCCACACGGATGTCTTTGATAACAAATGGCGTCATGGCCATGGCCACATTGGCATACAAGCCAGTGAGCAATAATACAATGGATTTGAGCTGCAAGCAGTGGCGTCCTATTTGATTTCTTTTAATGGTGCTTACTTTGTTTAATGCCATGCATCAGCCTGTTATTAATCTAGTTATGTCGTTATAAAAAGCAATGATCGTCATCAAACCCAATAAGGTCAGACCAATTTTTTGCCCTACAGCCATGACGGACTCAGGTACGGGTTTGCCAGTTAAAATTTCAACCATATAGTACATCAAATGGCCGCCATCTAAAACTGGTATAGGCAATAGATTCAACACGCCTATGCTGATACTGATTAAAGCTAAAAAGCCTATAAAAACCTTGATGCCCATGCTGGCAGTTTGGCCTGCGTAACTGGCGATGGTGACAGGCCCACTTACGCCTTGCCAAGACGCTTGGCCTAGGAGCATTTTAATAAGCATTTGCAGGCTAAATATAGCCGTATCCCAAGTCTTCTCGACAGCCTTCATCATCGCCACAGGCAAGCTATATTGCTGAACGATCAAGCCGCTGGCTAGCATCTTTACCGCCGCCCCGATGTGGCCCACGGCCACGCCCTGCTCCATTTGCACAGTTGGCTTAATGTGGATGGTTAATGCCGATCCGCCGCGTAAAATTTGTACGGCCAATTCCTGCCCAGCATGCACCCTGACGTAGCCAACAAAATCCTGCCATGTGGCTATTGATTGCTTATCCACAGCCACTATTAAATCGTCAATTTGCAGGCCTGCATTGTTAGCCGGGCTGCCACTCACCACCTCACCTACTCTGGCGGGCATCATCACTTGCTGAGGCGTAAAGCCTAGGCTAGCAAAAGCATCGTTATTGGCCTGCGCTTTGCGCAAGGCACTTAGGTTTAGAGTGTGTTTTTTTTCTTCTTGCTGCTTGCTTAGGCCGCCGACTTCGACGCTTTCGTGATTAAGCGAGGATTTAAGCAGTAGCCAATGAAAATCCTGCCAGCTTGCAACAGCCCTGCCATTAACCGTTTGCACGGTTTCGCCAATTTCAAAGCCGGCCAAAGCAGCAGGGCTCTGCGGTACAACATCAGCTAAGGTGGGCTTTAAGCCGATTACACCCATCATGAACAGCATGCTGTATAGCAGGATGGCTAGCAGCAAGTTAGCTAAAGGCCCTGCCAAAACGATGGCCATGCGTTTAACTACAGGCTGACGATTAAATGCCCGATTTAGCTCTTCGTTTGAATAGCTTACTCGCGCAGCTGCCTCTTGATTGATCTCGCGCTCATCTAGCATTTTGACATAGCCACCTAAGGGGATGGCCGCAACGATAAACTCGGTTTGATCCTTACCGAACTTCTTTACCCACAGGGGCTTACCAAAGCCTATGGAGAATTTTAGCACTCGTACACCACACCATCGCGCCACCTGAAAATGGCCGTATTCGTGCACCGTCACCAATATGGCTATGGCTAAAATAAAAGCTAAAGGTGCTAACATAGCGCCCGAATAATTTTTGCGGTGGCAAGCCTAGCTTGGGCATCAACCGACACCAATTGCTCTATGGACTCTACAGCGGAAAAATGCGACAAGGACAAGACCTGTTCTATGGTGTTAGGAATAGCCATAAAGCTTATTTTTTCAGCCAAAAACGCCTCAACGGCGATTTCGTTGGCGGCATTTAATATGGCGGGTGCTGTTCCTCCGGCTCTGAGCACATCGTATGCATATTGCAAACAAGGAAAACGGACTGTGTCTGGTGCGCAAAAATCCAAACGGGCCGTGGCCAATATATCCAAGCTTGCTACGCCACTGCTCAACCTCTCGGGGTAGGCTAAACCGTATGCAATAGGGGTGCGCATATCAGGGTTGCCTAATTGCGCCAATATGCTGCCGTCGATGTACTCCACCATAGAATGAATGACACTTTGCGGGTGCACCACCACTTCAATTTGCTCTGCACTGGCATTAAACAGCCAGTGCGCCTCTATCACTTCTAGACCTTTGTTCATTAAGGTAGCAGAGTCTATAGTAATTTTAGGGCCCATTACCCAGTTGGGGTGATTGAGCGCCTCGGCACGGCTTACAGCCTGAAGTTTTTCTAAAGTTGCATCTCTAAAAGGTCCGCCCGATGCGGTTAGGAGTATTTTTTTAACTCCGAGGCGCGTTAAATCGCTGGCTTTATATGGCGGCATCACTTGAAAGATAGCATTGTGCTCGCTATCTATGGGCAACAGGGTTGCACCGCCCTCTTGCACGGCTTGCATGAAAAGCTTGCCTACCATGACCAATGTTTCTTTGTTGGCCAAAAGAATGCGCTTGCCGGCCTTTGCCGCAGCCATGGCCGGATGCAGGCCTGCCGCACCAACAATGGCTGCCATGACGATATCTACGTCGTCGTGCGCCACCACCTCGCAAAGTGCTTGCTCGCCATGCAATACCGCTGTTTTGCAGCCTACAACCTTAAGTTCTTGGCTTAAATGAGCAGCCGCCTCGGCTTGCAACATGACGGCAAAATGCGGCTGGTATTGCACACATAAAGCCAACATGCCCGCCACGTTGTTATTAGCGCTCAAGGCAAAAACGCTAAACCGCTTGGGATGCTGCGCGATAACGTCCAAAGTTTGCATGCCTATGGTGCCCGTTGCACCCATTATGGTCACTTGCTGCACGAGTAGTTTATCGGACATGAAGTTGCAAATCAGCAAACAATGGGAAGTATATATAAAACAAGGCCACTGGCAGGGTGGGCATCAGTCCATCTATCCTATCCAGCACACCGCCGTGGCCAGGCAATAATTGGCTGCTGTCTTTGACATTAGCATGGCGTTTTAGTAAAGATTCAAACAAATCACCCATCACACTTAATACCACCAAGAACCATAACGCGACGATCAGCCAACGACTGATGTGCCAATAATAACAAAGTGCCAAGCCGTACAAGGTGACGGCCAAAAGCGCACCTGCAACACCCTCCCATGTTTTACCTGGACTGATTTCCACAGCTAATTTATGCCGACCAAATTGCTTGCCAGAAAAATAGGCTGCGCTATCCGCAAGCCATACTGTAGCCATGATGGCCAACAGTAACCATGGACTGATTTTTTGCAAGCCAATTAAAGCCAGCCAAACGGATAAGAGTAAGCAAAATCCGAGCATGGCCAGCAGTAAGCGGTTATGAATCTCTTTCCTAGTTAACAGCCAAACGGGTGCAATAAACAACCAAAAAAACGTGGTCAAGCACAACGCAACAACAGCCAGGATATCAATGTAATAGGCTGCCGGCAGCAGCGCCGAGAACAGTATCATGGCAGCCATGCTGGCAGTGCAGGCCAAATTGAGCCAGGTCTGCCGCTTGTTTAGCTGGATTAAATTGGACCACTCCCAAACTGCGATCAGAGTAGCCAATAGCGTAAACAAAGCCCAGATCAAATCGGAAGCCTTAAACAAGGCGATGGAGAATAATAATCCGAGAACAAGAGCAGTCGTAATGCGGGTTTTAAGCATGAATAGCCTTAGTTTTTGCTGGTCGCATCGCTTACCTGCTCGCTCGTTCGGCCGAAGCGGCGTTCACGGCTTTGGTAGGATGCAATGGCTAAATTAAAAGCAGATTCATCAAAATCCGGCCATAAGGTATCGGTAAAATAGAGCTCGGTATAAGCCAACTGCCAGAGCATAAAATTACTGATGCGTTTTTCACCGCCGGTTCGTATGAACAAATCAGGCTCAGGAGCGTAATGCATGGCAAGATGTGAAGCCAGGTGCTCCTCGTCGAAGCCTTCAACGTGTGACGGCATGGCTTTATGCATCTTATTCACCGCCTGCAAGATATCCCAGCGCCCACCGTAATTTACCGCAATACTTAAGGTCAAACCGGTGTTGTTTAGGGTTAAGCTTTCGGATAATTCAATTTGGTCTATTAGCTCTGCATTAAAACGCGTGCGATCGCCAATTAAAACCAGCTTAATGTTGTTATCATGTAATTTCGCCACTTCTTGCTTGAGCCCTTGCATGAACAAATTCATCAAAAACGAAACCTCATCAACTGGTCTACGCCAATTTTCACTGCTAAATGCAAACAAGGTGAGGTAAGGAATTTTATGGTCTACGCAGGCTTTAACCAATTCATGCACCGTATCCATACCACGCTTATGACCCACCGCCCTTGGCAAAAAACGTTTTTTTGCCCAACGCCCATTGCCGTCCATGATGACGGCAATGTGTTGTGGCATGTCTGTGCATATAGGGATGCATGTACTAGCGCTAGATAAAAAACCCACAAAGGCTCCAATCGACGTATGGGTTATATAGCTTGCAAACTTGCATCAGTATGATCAGACAGCCATCAATTCGGCTTCTTTGACCTGCAGCATTTTATCCACCTCAGCCACGGCTTTATCGGTGGCCTTTTGAATATCGTCTTGGGCACGACGTTCGTCGTCTTCTGAGATCCCTTTGTCTTTGAGCATTTTTTTCAATGCATCATTGGCATCACGCCTAACGTTGCGGATTGAAACCTTGGCACCTTCCGCTTCACTGCGGACTATCTTGGTCATGTCGCGTCTACGCTCTTCGGTTAACATAGGCATGGGCACCCTAATCAAATCACCGCTGGTCGCTGGATTTAAACCCAGATCACTGTCACGAATAGCTTTTTCCACCTTGCCTATCATGGTTTTTTCAAACGGTTGCACATTGATGGTTCTGGCATCACCTAAATTAACGTTGGCCACTTGATTGACCGCCACCATGGAACCGTAATATTCAACCATGACGTGATCCAACAAACCTACGTGGGCCCGACCAGTGCGCACTTTAGCTAAATCATTTTTTAGTACCTCCAATGATTTTTGCATTTTTTGCGCCGCATTATTTTTTACTTCATCTAACATGCAGTTCTCCAACTAAGTAGCTTAGGTATGACCTGAGCTTTAACAGGCTTGATTTTGATAATTTAATTTGAATGGATAGGCAGTGTTACGGCGTTACCATGGTGCCTTCATCTTCACCCAACAACACCCTTTTCAGCGCGCCTTGTTTAAAAATACTAAATACCACTATAGGCAATTTTTGATCACGGCATAGGGTTAATGCCGTGGCGTCCATGACTTTTAGATTCTTAATGATGGCTTCATCAAAGCTAATGGTTTTATAACGCATGGCTTCTGGATTGGTTTTAGGGTCGTCGGTGTAGATGCCGTCGACTTTAGTGGCTTTGATTACCACATCGGCATTCATCTCCATGCCGCGTAATGCGGCAGCGGTGTCCGTGGTGAAAAACGGGTTGCCGGTTCCGGCACCAAAGATAACCACGCGGCCTTCTTCTAAGTAGCGTATGGCTTTACCGCGTATATAAGGCTCGGCCACCTGCTCAATATTTAATGCGCTTTGCACCCGGGCATTCAAGCCTATGTTTTTCATCGCATCTTGTAATGCCATGGCATTCATCACGGTGGCTAGCATGCCCATGTAATCGGCCGTGGCTCTATCCATACCCTCTGCTGCTGGCGCGACACCTCGAAAAATATTGCCTCCGCCTATCACAACGGCAACTTGTACGCCCAAATCGACCACTTCCTTAACTTCAGCTACGATACGATTAATGGTGGCGCGATTGATGCCGTATGCATCGTCGCCCATTAAAGCCTCACCAGAAAGTTTGAGTAAGATCCGTTTGTAGGCGGGTGCTGCCATAATATTTCTCTTTGTAAAAAGTTTGCTTATTTAAGCATAAAAACGGCTTTTTAGGCATAAAAAAATAGCCATCCATGCAAAATTTAACGGTCTTTTTAAGCAAAAAAATAGGGCCCTATTAGAGGCCCCATTTTTTGTGTTTCACAAGCAATAGCCGCAATGGCTATGCTTTTTACATGATTAAATCATGGCAGCCGCGGCGGCCACTTCTGCTGCGTAATCCACTATCGCTTTTTCAATGCCCTCGCCTACCGTGTACATGGTAAACGATGCCACGCTAGCACCTTTGGATTTAAGCAATTGTTCTATGGTTAACTTGTCGTCTTTAACGAAAACTTGGCTTAGCAAGGTCACGTCTTTAAGGAATTTTTGCACCGTACCATCGGCAATTTTTTCCAACATGGCTTCGGGCTTGCCTGCTTCCTTGGCTTTTTCTATAGCCACACGACGCTCCGCTTCAATCAAGCTGGCATCAATACCGCTTACGTCCAATGCTTTTGGCTTAGCTGCGGCAATGTGCATAGCGATGTCTTTAGCCAAGGTGTCATCACCGCCGACCAAGTCCACCAACACACCGATTTTGCTACCGTGTATGTAGCTGGCCAATTTACCTTTAACGCTTGGGCATACAAAGCGGCGCGGCGTAATGTTTTCACCAATTTTACCTACCAATTGAGCGCGCGTACCCTCAACGGTAGAATCGCGCATTGCCAAGTCGCCAACTGCATTGATGTCAGCTGGGTTTTTAGCCGCTACGATGACGGCTAATTCATTGACAAATTTAAGGAAATCTTCATTTTTGGCGCAGAAGTCAGTTTCAGAGTTCACTTCTATCATGGCACCTGATTTGCCGTCTGCCGCAATAAATACACCTACCGTGCCTTCAGCTGCAACGCGGCCTGCTGCTTTGCTGGCTTTGTTACCAAAACGAACGCGCAATATCTCTTCTGCACGAGTCATGTCGCCATCGGCTTCAGTCAACGCTTTTTTACAATCCATCATAGGCGCATCGGTGCGCTCACGTAATTCTTTTACCATACTTGCGGTAATTTCAGCCATTTTTAGCTCCTAAATTATTAAAAGCTGCATTAAATATACAGCTTAATTGCTTGATTTTATTTGTGTCATTAAAACTAAAAAAGGGGCCTTAAGCCCCTTTTGTGCCCAAGTTACTTAGGCGGCAACGTCTGCCACTTCCACTGCTTCTTCTTCAGCCGCTGATTTAACCAACTCAGAAATCACTGAGCTACGGCCTTCAAGCACGGCATCAGCCACGCCACGAGCGTATAAACGAATAGCACGACTAGAGTCATCGTTACCAGGAATAACGAAAGCAACGCCGTCAGGTGAGTTATTGGTATCAACCACGCCGATTACTGGAATACCCAATTTAGCCGCTTCGGTAATGGCACCACTTTCATGACCCACATCAATGATGAAGATCGCGTCTGGCAAGCCACCCATTTCTTTAATGCCGCCGATAGAACGCTCTAATTTTTCGATTTCACGTTTGTAGCCTAGCGCTTCTTTTTTACCGAATTTCTCTAAGCTGCCATCCAATACCATGGCTTCAAAATCTTGTAAGCGTTTGATGGATTGTTTAACTGTTTTAAAGTTAGTTAACATGCCGCCTAACCAGCGGTGGTTAACGTAAGCGCAACCTGCGCGGCTGGCTTCCTCTTTAACGATGTCACGGGCTTGGCGTTTTGTACCTACAAATAAAATGCGGCCTTTGTTAGCAGCTAAGGTACGCACATGCTTTAGCGCCTCTTCAAACAATGGCAGCGTTTTTTCTAGGTTAACGATATGAATTTTGTTGCGGTCACCAAAAATGAACGGTGCCATTTTTGGATTCCAGTAGCGGGTTTGATGGCCGAAGTGAACGCCGGCTTCTAACATGTCACGCATGGTGATAGACATAATTTCTCTCTTTTCAAAAGGGTTATCAATTCACACAAGACCAGTAACACCTTTATTTATCCGTCTTTATTCAAAGACTTACTATAAAAGCACCCTTGATAGGCTTGTGTGCAAAATTTACAACTTCAAACGAAGCTGCATGCCTGCATAAATTTGCAGAGGCCGCATAATACCATTAAGCATCTGAGTTTGCTAGCAATTTACCGCTATTTTTATCCGCTTAATGACGCATGCATTAACAAAACGGGCCGCCCTCAGGCGGCAAACTAAGGGGTGCTGCTATCCCAATAGAAAGGGTGCTTTATGCTAATATGGCGTCATTATTATTTAAGCTAAATGTTCATGGCAATCACTATTAAAAACCAACACGATGTTGAAAAAATGCGCATAGCAGGTAAATTAGCCTCCGAAGTGCTGGATTTCATTACCCCGCACGTTGTGCACGGCGTCACTACCGACCAGTTAGACAAGCTTTGCCATGATTATATTGTTAACGTGCAGCAGGCCATCCCAGCACCGCTTAACTATGCGCCAGACGGCCATAAACCCTACCCTAAATCGATATGCACTTCCATCAACCAGCAAATTTGTCACGGCGTACCCAGTGACAAAGCACTAAAAAATGGGGATATCGTCAACATCGATATTACGGTTATCAAAGACGGCTACCACGGCGACACCAGCCGCATGTTTTACGTTGGCGAAGTGACCAGTCAAGCCAAGCGCCTGTGCGAAATTACCTACCAGGCGATGTGGTTGGGCATAAGCAATGTGAAAGCCGGCGCAACATTAGGCGACATAGGCTACGCCATTCAAGCCTTTGCTGAAAAAAGCGGTTACAGCGTGGTACGTGAATTTTGTGGGCATGGCATAGGCAAAGTGTTTCACGAAGAACCGCAGGTTTTGCATTACGGCAAACTGGGCACAGGCTTAACACTAAAAGCCGGCATGATGTTCACCATAGAGCCCATGATTAATGCCGGCAAACGCGACATCAAACAAATGCCAGACGGTTGGACCATAGTCACGAAAGACCGTAGCCTTTCCGCCCAATGGGAACACACCATACTGGTAACCGAACATGGCTTTGAGGTTATGACCTTGTCCGACGGCTCACCCGCCGCCCCCGGCTTTATCAATCCCGTCTAAGCCCACGCTCGCTAATGGCCGTTGGCACCCCCAGCAAAGTAAGCAAGCCGGAAATCTCGCATGTCCATGCTTGGCGCCAGCAGCTTAAAATCGGCTACATGGCATTGGAGGCCGATTTTCTAAATCACGCTCAGCAGCACCGCTTATTTAAGCAGCATTGCCAGCTTATAGATGGCTTACTCAAAGAAATATGGCAGCAAACAGTCACAAGCAACACTTGCAGCCTAATCGCCGTTGGCGGCTACGGTCGCGCTGAACTCTACCCGCACTCCGATATTGACTTGCTCATTTTGGTCCCGGAATCGGCGATTAGCGATAAATACATCAACAGCCAACTTGAAAGATTAATAGGCTGGCTATGGGACATAGGCCTAAGCGTCGGCCACAGCGTACGCAGCTTAAACGAGTGCATGGCTGAGGCAAATAAAGACATCACGGTGCAAACCAATTTGATGGAATGCCGCTATTTAGGCGGCAGCCTTAGCCTATACCATGACTTTGTAGCAGAAACTGAAAAGGCCTTTGATAAACCAGAAGCCGTGGCAGGATTTTTTCATGCCAAGTTGCAAGAACAACAACAACGGCACGCTAAATTTAATGACACGGCCTACAACTTAGAGCCCAACATTAAAGAGAGTCCGGGGGGCTTGCGCGATTTACACATGATACTGTGGCTGATGCGCAGCCTAAATCGACAAGGCGGCAAAGCCTTAACGGCGAGCAATATTTGGTCATTGTTAGCCAGCCAACACATCCTCTCGGCAACGGAAGCTCGGCAAATACAGAAGCACCAAAAACACTTGCAGCTACTGCGCATACGTTTGCATTTTCTCAGCAAACGACGCGAAGACAGGTTGTTGTTTGATTTTCAGAACGAACTGGCTGACAACTTAGGCTACCGCAACACCGCTAGCAAACGCGCCAGCGAGCAGCTCATGCAAGCCTATTACCGCTGCGTTAAGTTCATACGGGTAATGAATGAAATATTGTTAAAAACGCTGCAGCGAGGCCTGCCCCCTGACCCCGTAGCCATTAGTCCTATCAACGCTCGATTTGAAGCACATGGGGGCTTGTTGGTGGCAAAAAATGCCGGCCTCTTGCAGCAGCAGCCTAGCGCCATACTAGAGGCCTTCTTGTTGCTGCAACAGCATACAACCTTAAGCGGCATGAGCGCCAATCTGCTGCGTAACTTGATGCGCATCAAAAAATTAGTTAATCGCGATTTTAGGCAGTCGGCGCAAAACAAACGGTTATTCATGCAAATCTTATCGCAAGATCACGGCGTCAATCATGCGCTGCGAGCCATGAACCAATACGGCATATTGGGCTGCTACATACCAGCTTTTGGCAAGATAGTCGGGCAGATGCAGCACGATTTATTTCATGTTTACACGGTCGACGAACACATCCTTAACGTACTGGCTAATTTAAGACGCTTCGCTAAAGCCGAACTGAAACACGAATTTCCTCTTTGCAGCCAGCTTTTCAGCCAATTTGATGGCCCGCATTTATTGTATCTAGCCGCGTTGTTCCACGACATTGCTAAAGGACGCGGGGGCGACCACTCCACCCTAGGCACAGTCGACGCCAGGCGCTTTTGCAAATTGCATGGCTTAAGCAAGGACGACGCAGAATTTGTGGCATGGCTGGTATCGGCCCACCTCAACATGTCTTCAACCGCACAAAAATCCGACCTATCCGATCCCCTGGTGATCGAATCGTTTGCACAATTTGTACAAAACGAGCGACGCTTGACAGCGTTATATTTGCTTACGGTAGCAGACATACGCGGCACCAGTCCTATGGTCTGGAACGCATGGAAAGCCAGGCTTTTGGAAAGCTTATTTCAAGCCACCAAGCATGCGCTCAGCAACCAATTGAGCTATAGCCAAGATGCCATAGTCGCTCGCAAACAAGAGGCCTCATTAAAATTGCACAAATTTGGCTTAAGTAGCCACTCCTATGAGCAGTTGTGGCAAGCATTTGGCCCCAATTACCTAATACGCTACGACAGCGATGAGATAGCCTGGCATAGTCGTCTGTTAACGCCGCATTTAAATAGCATGCAACCCATCGTTCGTGCGCGCTTAAGCCCCAGCGGCGATGGCATACAAGTGATGATATACAGCAAAGATCAAAACGATTTGTTTGCAAGGATATGTAACTTTTTTGACAGCATGGCCTACAGCATAGTGGAAGCAAAAATTTACACTACCGACCATGCTTACGCCCTAGATAGCTTTATTGTGCTCGATCAATCCGGCAAATCGGTCAGCTATAGCGGACTATTAAAATTCATTGAATTAGAATTAAGTAAAAAACTGGACGCCACGCTTTTATTGAGCCCACCGCTAAAAGGCCGCATCAGCCGTCAAGTCAAATACATGCCCATAGCAACGCAGGTCACGATTAGCGAACAAATCGACACCCACCATCACAAATTGGAAATTGTAGCCAACGATAGACCCGGCTTACTTGCTAGCTTGGCGCATCAACTGCTAGCCGAAGAAATTGAACTGCATAATGCCAAAATCAATACCCTGGGCAACCGCGCTGAAGACATCTTTTTAATTTCCGCCAGAAAAGGCAAGAAGTTAAACCCGGGCAAGCTTGAAGCTTTACGTAGCGCTTTAATCAATGAGATCTAAGCTGGATGCAGCTTAGCAATAGGCAATAAAAAAGCCTTGAATCATCAAGGCTTTTTTATTTACTCAGTTTGATTAACTGTGTTTGTAATGCTTTTTCAATTGCTTCACTACTTCCCAGTTGGATTTCAACCCTTTTGGAAACACAACGAAATCACCTGCTTTGATCACGACTTTTTCGCCACCTTGAGGGGTCACGTGAATTTCACCTTCAAGCACGTAAGCACTTTCTGTCATGCCAAAATCCAATGGAAATTTTGATGGGGCACAATCCCAGATAGACCAGCTTGAAACGCCTAGCGCTTTTAATTTCTCTTCTGATGGGTTATGTTCTACGGTAATTTGACTCATGATTTATTCCTAGCACAATATGTATTAAGTAAAAAAGCCGCCAATAAAAGCGACTAAAACAATAATTTAAAACGGCGCACATCATATCACCAAAAGAAAATTTATGGGGAAATCTTGCTCCGAATGGCCGGCTTATGACCTAAGTAAAATAGCATGATGGCTGGCCTAGCTTAAGCTAGCGCAGTATTTTATTTAAGGTTATGATTCAACTAATATCAATCTCTCTGGAGCATTAAAATTAATTCCTTACGATTATTTCTTGTTTTCATCCTTGCTTTATTCTTAAGCGCATGCGCGGCCAATGGCGGCATGGTCAGCGGCAAATCAGAAAACGTAAGCAAACTCAACGCCAGCATGCTAGGCGACATGCCCCTGCCAAAAGATGCGCGCATAGTGAATGAAAATTCCTTGGTGTTAGGCGAAGGCGAGTCATGGGTAGGCCGCTTAGAAATCCTTTGCCCCTACTCTACAAGTGATGCCGTGGCTTTCTTTATCGATCAATATCCCCAGGCGGGCTGGACCTTACTATCGGCCTCCAAATCTAAAAACAGCATACTGGTCTTCACCAATGCGAAAAAATCAGCCACTTTAGAGATTACTGAAGGCTCGGCGCTCAGCATGGCCTCCAAAATCACCATTACCGTTTCCCCAATCAATACGGCGCCATCGGTGCAAAAGAAAAAGCCATGAAAATTGAGCCTAACTAGTTACTTGGATAATTGCATTGCAAATTTAGTCTAGGAAGAAACCGCAGAAATAAAAAAGCCGCTTAATAGCGGCTTTTTTATTGTTCGGGTGGCGGAAGAGGTGAGATTCGAACTCACGGTGGGCTCGCACCCACGACAGTTTTCAAGACTGTAGCATTAAACCGCTCTGCCACTCTTCCTCACAATCGCATTAACTACTGGCGATTTTTAAGAAACAGGATTATAGCAAAGATTTAGTCGTCTTGAACATCCTGATTCGGGAAAAAAACGTTGGTGTAGCCGAAATCTTTTAAATTGGGTATGCGCATGGGATACAACACGCCGTCTAAATGATCGCATTCGTGTTGCACCACTCGCGCATGGAAACCGCTGACCTGCCTATCAATAGGCTGACCGTATTGATCAAAGCCCGAGTAATGAAGGTGCGTATAGCGCGGCACGATACCTCGCATGCCAGGCACCGACAAGCACCCTTCCCAACCGTCTTCAAGCGCATCACCCAAAGGCGTCAGCGTCGGGTTAATTAACACGGTATAAGGCACGGCATCGGCATCCGGGTAACGGGGGTTGCTAGGACTGGTGCCATCAAGGGCCGTTAGTTTTTGCCCAAAGATAACCACCCGTAAACTCACGCCAATTTGCGGAGCCGCAATGCCTGCACCGTTCATGTCTAGCATGGTGTCTTCTAAATCAGCAATCAGCGCATGCAATTCCAGGCTATCAAACTGCTGCACGGGCGTGGCCACCTGCAGCAGCAAAGGGTGGCCCATGCGTATCACTTCTTTAATGGCCATTTATCAGGTCTGCTTAACCAATTGCACGATCAGATTGCGTACGCGCTGCATGGTCAGGTTTAAATTAGCCACAACTTCTTCGTATTGTATGCTGTGTAAGCTGTTACCACGGCCGGCAGCATGATTAGCGATTGGGCATATCACGGCGTAGCTTATGCCCAACTCCCTCGCTAGCGCGGCTTCTGGCATGCCCGTCATGCCCACCATGGTGGCACCATCACGCTCTAGACGGTCAATCTCAGCAGCCGTCTCCAATCGTGGCCCTTGTGTAGCGGCATACACGCCATGATCAATCAAAGGCTCGCCAATTGCGATAGCGGCTTGATGCCATTTGTCGCGTAATTTTGCGCAATACGGTTCGGTAAAGTCTATGTGTTTGACTGGCATATCCACGCCGTCAAAAAAGGTGGCATTTCTGCCATGTGTGTAATCAATAATTTGGTGGGGCATGGCTATGCTACCGGGCGACAATTCTGCATGGATGCCACCAACAGTAGCGACTGCCGCTATTTCCGTGACGCCTTGCAGATGCAAGGCCGAGATATTCGCACGATAATTCACTTTATGCGGGGCAATGGTGTGCCCACTGCCATGCCGCGCCAAAAACACCACTTCGCGTCCGGCAATCTTGCCAAATACCAATGGTTGCGATGGCTCACCGTAAGGCGTGCGCACAATCAAACGCCTGGTGATTTCCAAATTGTCCAGCTGGGTTAAGCCGGTTCCGCCGATGATAGCTAACATAAGCTTGCTTCCAGTATTAATGTAGAGCCAGAATTAAACCAAGCATTACACAGTGATTATTGCTTGATTCTAACAAAGCTTAGGCCATTTCTTGCAAAATATATTGTACAAAATACCAGCTTTTTACTGCCTACTTTGCTAAATTTAACAAAGTAGCCTAGCCAAATTGTGGCATACTCACGCCATGATGCCGCTGCCACATACCCCTCTAGACGCTCATGCCATTGTGGCTGATAGCCTACGTTTAGCGCAGCAGCATTACGAAAATTTTCCAGTTGCATCCATAGTCCTACCTGCCCGTTTGCGCCAACCAATCGCCTTAATCTACCGCTTCGCTAGGCAAGCTGATGATTTCGCAGACGAAGGTGACTTTAATGTAAGCCAGCGCATCGCCTTACTGGATGAGTATCGTCATGAACTGGATTTATTGGCGGCCTACATCAAGCCTAATAGCGATTTCTTTGTAAGCTTAGGCGCCATGATAAAAGCCCACCATCTACCCTACCAACCGTTTTACGATTTACTCGATGCATTCAAACAAGACGTGAGTAAAACCCGTTATGCTAATTACACTGAAATTAGCCATTATTGTGAGCGATCAGCTAATCCTATAGGCCGTTTGCTGCTATCGCTATACGGCGCAGCAAATCCGGAGAACACCGCTTATGCCGACAAAATCTGCACGGCACTGCAATTGATCAACTTTCTACAAGACATAGCCATAGACCTGCAAAAAAATGCCGGCAAACAACGTATTTATCTATGCCAAGATGAAATGCTGGCTTATGGCATTAGCGAACAGACACTGCAGGAGTTTGCCTCTGGTGTAAAATCCACCGATGCCAATTGGCAAGCCTTTATGTATTTCAATTTAAATCGAGCCGAGTCTTTGCTCGCTGCTGGCAAACCGCTGGGGCGCAAATTATCCAGTCGCATAGGCCTAGAGATGCGCATGATTATTGCCGGCGGAGAACGCATAGCGGCTAAGATTAAGCACCATCAAGGCGACGTGTTTAATCATAGACCTAAGCTGCAAGCTTTAGATTGGCTACACATCGTAGTTGCCGCCGTGTTTAAGCAATAGGAAAACCATGACGCCAGAACAATATTGCCAAGAAAAAACCGCCAAAAGTGGCTCCAGCTTTTATTACAGCTTTCGATTTTTATCCCAATCCAGGCGCCTCGCCATCACCGCTTTGTATGCCTTTTGCCGCGAGGTAGATGACATAGCGGATGAGTGCATGGACTTATCGGTAGCCAAAACCAAACTCAATTGGTGGCGTAGCGAAATCGACCGCCTCTATCAAAACCAGCCACAGCATCCGGTAGCCAAGGCCTTGCTGCCAGCCATCCACACCTATCAATTAAACGCCGAGCATTTCATGGAAATCATAGACGGCATGGAGATGGATTTAAACTTCAACCGCTACCAAGATTTCAAGCAATTGCAGCTCTATTGTTACCGCGTGGCCAGTGTGGTTGGTTTGTTGTCCGCACAGATATTTGGTTTTAATAATCGAAAAACTCTCAAATTTGCCCACGACTTAGGCATGGCATTTCAACTAACCAACATCATCAGGGACGTCGGCGAGGATGCCAGACGCAACCGCATCTACCTACCCTTAGACGAACTGGCTAAATTTGGCGTCAGCGAGGACGATATTTTAGCAAGTAGGGAATCCATAGCCGTGAAGCGTTTATTGAATTTTCAAATTGAACGAGCGGAGAGCTATTACGACAAAGCCCTTAGCGCACTGCCTGCTGAAGACCATAAAAATCAGCGCGTGAGCTTGATGATGGCCTCGATTTACCGCACCTTGCTCCGCGAGATCGGCGCCAGTGGGGCCGAAAAAGTATTAAACGCACGCATCTCCTTAGGTGCCTTAAGAAAAATGTTGCTGGCGCTTCAAGTTTGGCTTAAGTACCGATAAAGCCTAGCAATATGCCTAAAACCCGAATAGCTATCATAGGCGGCGGTTGTGCCGGCTTAAGTGCGGCGATAGCACTGTCTAAGCAAGGATGGTCGGTTAGTCTGTATGAAGCCGGCAGTGAGCTGGGTGGGCGCGCCCGCAGCATAGCCTTTACAAATGTGTCCGGCAGCACTTACCTAGACAACGGCCAGCACATCTTGATCGGCGCCTACAAATCCACGCTGCAGCTATTAAACACTCTAGGCATTAGCGAAAAACAAGCTTTTTTAAGGTTGCCATTTTCCGTCCGCATGCAAGGTCCAGGGCGTTGTCTGCTTAGCCTAAATACCGTGCCTTACTTACCTGCCCCGCTGGCCATGCCGCTAGGATTGCTCGCATGCCAAGGCTTGAGTTTCCGTGAACGCATGGCCGGCATAAGCATGATGGCGCGCATGGCTTTCAAGGGCTACCGACTAGACCACGATCTACCCCTAGCGTCGTTCTTGCAAGGACAAAATCAAAGCGCCAAAGCGATCCAACTGCTATGGGAGCCGATTAGCCTGGCAGCACTGAATACGCCTATTCAGGCAGCCAGTACACAGGTGTTTTTAAACGTGCTCAAAGACACCATGGCTAGCTCCGCTTGGTTTAGCCTGAAAAACAACAGCGATTTCTTATTGGCGAAACAAGACTTATCCAAATTGATAGGCAGCCCGGCCAGCGCATACTTAAGGCAACATGGCGTGCGCATTAAGCTAAAACAGCGCATCACAAGCATTAGCAAAAGCGATTTAGGCTATCGACTGAACGGCGTAGAAGAGGCGGCTGTATATAGCCACGTGGTGTTAGCCACGGCACCGCATAACGCAAGCCAATTAATGGTTGGCCATAGTGAATTGCATGCAGAATGCATGGCCTTAGACTCGCTTGAATATCAACCTATAGTGACGGTATACCTGCAATACCCGACTCACACAAAATTGAGGCTGCCCATGATAGGCTTGACCAATGGCTTAGGGCAATGGGTGTTTGATAGGGGTCAACTGTGCCAACAACATGGCTTGCTTGCCGTGGTAATCAGCGGAACGGGGTCGCACCAAACCCTGTCTCAAGCGCAATTAGCCGAAGCGGTGACAGCCCAGCTTAAGCAAGCCTTCCCCGAACTGAGCAGCCCACTTTGGCATAAGGTGATCGCAGAAAAACGCGCCACTTATGCCTGCACGCCCGATTTAACTAGGCCGCCGCAGCAAACGGCGCTGCCTAACTTCTACCTTGCTGGGGATTACTGTTATGCGGACTACCCGGCAACCATAGAGGGTGCGGTGCGCAGCGGTTTAATTTGTGCTGAACTGATTCAGGCTAGCCAAAAAGTCGGCTAGCGATCATTTCTGACGTAATTGCTGCAAAGCCTGATCTAAGCGTTCTACGGCGATCACTTCTAAGCCAGCGATCTTAGTCTTAGGTGCGTTGGATTTTGGCACTATGGCTTTACTAAAACCCAATTTAGCCGCCTCTTTTAAGCGCATTTGCCCGCCTTGAACGGGGCGCACTTCCCCCGCCAAACCAACTTCACCAAAAACTATAAGTTTATTGTCTAATGGCTTGTTTTTTAATGAAGAAACGATGGATAAAATGACCGCCAAATCGACTGCAGGTTCAGCAATTTTCACGCCACCCACTGCGTTAATGAACACGTCTTGATCAAAACACGGGATACCGGCGTGCCTATGCAGCACAGCCAATAACATGGCCAAGCGATTTTGCTCTAAACCCACGCACAAGCGCTTAGGGCTAGGAGCATGACTTTCATCCACCAAGGCTTGAATTTCGATCAACAAAGGCCGCGTCCCTTCCATGGTTACGGTGATGCAGCTGCCCGCCACTTGGCTATCGTGATGGGATAAGAATAAAGCCGAAGGATTGGCCACTTCACGCAAGCCTTTTTCCGTCATGGCAAACACGCCTAACTCGTTCACCGCACCGAAGCGATTTTTGAATGCGCGTATGAGTCGAAAACTGGAATTTTGATCGCCTTCAAAATACAAGACGGTATCAACAATGTGTTCTAGAACACGCGGCCCAGCTAAGGTGCCGTCTTTGGTGACATGACCGACCAGTATCACGGTAATACCCAGCTGCTTGGCCAATCGTGTGAGCTGGGCTGAACACTCACGCACCTGCGCGACAGAGCCAGGCGCTGAACTCAAGGCCTCGGAATAAACGGTTTGGATGGAGTCAATGACGGCAATATTCGGCTTGTGGGTTTGCAGCGTGGCTAAAATTTTCTCTAGATTGATTTCAGCCAGCAATTCCACCTCGCTGGCATCCAAACCAAGCCGCTTGGCGCGCATGGCGATTTGTTGCGGGGACTCTTCACCACTGACGTAGATAGCTTGGGCGGATCGGCCTAGGTGGCATAAAACCTGCAATAGCAAGGTGGATTTACCTATACCCGGGTCGCCGCCGATTAACACCACCCCACCTTCGACCAAACCGCCACCTAGCACGCGATCGAACTCGCTGATGCCGGTGGCTTGCCGGGCAATATCGGCTGCTTGAATGCTGCTTATTTTTTGCAGGCTAGCACTTTGCGTTAAGCCATCAAATTTATTGGCGTAGCGATTGGTGCTGACGGTTTCTTCTAAGGTCTCAACCAAGGTGTTCCAGGCAAGGCAGCCTGGGCATTGGCCTTGCCATTTCGGTTCGCTAGCGCCGCATTCGGTGCAGGTGTATAGGGTTTTTGCTTTTGCCATGGCTAGCTTAGAGTAGCAACTAGTAGCTGTCGGCCATGTGGCCACTGCCCGCGTAATTTTCAAAACGGGTGTGTTGACCTATGAACGTTAGTCGAACGCGGCCTATGGGACCGTTACGCTGCTTGGCTATGATGATTTCCGCCGTGCCCTTGTCCACGCTATCCGAGTTATACACTTCATCACGGTAGATAAACAATATCACGTCGGCATCCTGCTCAATCGCCCCGGACTCGCGCAAATCGCTCATTACCGGACGCTTGTCTGGGCGCTGCTCTACACTGCGATTAAGCTGCGACAAAGCCACTACCGGGCAGTCCAGCTCCTTAGCCAAGGCTTTAAGAGAACGGGATATTTCCGAAATTTCCGTGGCGCGATTTTCACCCTGACGCCCTGCTGGGGCGGCCATCAACTGCAAGTAATCGACCACGATTAAACCGAGTTTACCGGTTTGCCTGTGCAAGCGTCTGGCCCTGGCGCGCACATCAAAGCTGCTTAAGCCTGCCCCCTCATCAATAAAGATAGGCGCCTCATTGAGCCGGCCCAGGGCCGTGGTGAGTTTTTCCCAATCTTCGTCTTCTAATTTACCCGTGCGCATACGGTGTTGGTCCAAACGACCGACCGACCCTATCATACGCATGGCCAATTGCGTGGAGGCCATTTCCATGGAGAACACGGCAACCGGCAAACCGGTGTCCAAGGCCACATTCTCTGCCATGTTAAGTGAAAAAGCCGTTTTACCCATGGAGGGGCGCCCCGCAACGATAATTAAATCACCGCCTTGCATGCCCGATGTCATCGAATCCAAGTCGGTAAAGCCAGTAGGCACGCCGGTGACATCCGATGGGTTGTCGCGTGAGAAAAGCTGATCGATACGATCGGCCACTTGCGGTAACAAGACCTTGATATCAACAAAGCCTTGTGAGCTTTTTTTGCCGCCTTCGGCAATTTGAAAAATCTTGGCTTCGGCTTCGTCTAGTAACTGCTGCGCATCACGCCCATTAGGTGCGTAGGCGCTCTCGGCGATACCGGAACCCACCACCACCAACTGGCGCATCACGGCTCGCTCGTGAACAATTTCGGCATAACGACGGATATTGGCTGCAGTAGGCGTACTCTGAGCCAAGGCGCCTAAATAGGCAATCCCGCCTACTCCAGATAATTCAGCCGTGCTTTCTAATGATTCGGCTACCGTGACTATGTCGGCCGGCCGGTTGTGCTCGATGAGCTTGGCAATGTGCTGGAAAATGGCTTTATGATCGTGCCGATAAAAATCCTGAGGGCTTAAAATGTCGGCCACTTTATCCAGCGCTTCGTTTTCCAAGAGCAAGCCGCCAAGCACCGATTGCTCAGCATCCACTGAATGGGGAGGAATTTTTAATGCGTCTAATTGTTCATCGGCCATGCTGCCAATTATACTGAATAACCACTAAGATTACCCAACAAAAAAGGCTACCGAAGTAGCCTTTTTTGATTTGCAGTGCTAGCTTAAATCCAAGGTTTTTAGACTTAGGCTTCGGCTACCACAGTAACAGTAATGCCCACCACCACATCGTGATGCAAGGCCACGGTCACAGCATGATCGCCTATGGTTTTTAATGGTCCATCAGGCATACGCACCAAAGCTTTAGTTACTTCAAAACCTTGTGCCACCAATGATTCGGCAATGTCACCGTTAGTAACTGAACCGAATAGACGGCCATCCACACCGGCTTTTTGCGCGATGCTTACCACGAAATTAGCCAATTTTTCACCGCGTGCTTGCGCCGCAGCCAAAATGGCAGCTTGTTGTTTTTCCAATTCCACACGGCGTGCAGCGATTTCAGCTTTATTGGCTTCGGTTGCACGCTTAGCTTTACCTTGAGGAATTAAAAAGTTACGGCCGTAGCCATCTTTAACTTTAACGATGTCACCTAAATTACCTAGGTTACCCACTTTTTCTAATAAAATAACTTGCATGGTAGCCTCCGATTATTGGTGTTTGTCTGTGTATGGAAGCAAAGCTAAGAAACGTGCAAGTTTAACTGCAGTCGTTAATTGGCGTTGATAACGGGCTTTAGTGCCTGTCATACGAGCTGGAATGATCTTTGCATTTTCAGAAATAAAATCTTTAAGCAAATCCACGTCTTTGTAGTCTACTTGCTTGATGCCTTCTGCTGAAAAACGGCAGTAACGGCGGCGTTTGTACATTTCTCTTGCCATCTTGAACTCCTAAATATTTTCTATATGGTTAATGTGCATCACCAATTGCGTGCTTTTAAGGCTGCGTCTGGTTAAAAAACCAATGGCGCGTATGCGTGACCCTATTGCTAGACCTTGCAATGCCAAGTCACCTAAAGTAACCGCATTGACTTCGCACTCCACCTTACGCCTCATGCCCGCTTCCATTTGCTCGGATGCATGACGCAATACAACACTTAACAACGGTATGCCTGCTGGCGTGTAGCGAAGCGGCTCTGTATGCACAACTTCAGCTTGCAACACCAGTTTATTCAAAGCTTATGCTGCCACCTCGGTAGCGTCAGCGGCTACTGGTGCACCATCACGGCTCAACACGGATTTTGATTTTTCTTCTTTCATCATCGGTGAAGGGGCAGTCACGGCTGTTTTTGTTGACATCATTAAATGACGTAACACAGCATCGTTAAATTTGAAGCCATGCTCTAATTCGGCTAGCACTTCAAGATTGCACTCGATGTTCATTAACACATAGTGTGCTTTGTGGATTTTTTGGATAGGGTAAGCAAGTTGACGGCGACCCCAGTCTTCTAGACGGTGCACTGCACCGCCGCTAGCAGTGATTAGCGTGCGGTAACGCTCTATCATCGCTGGCACTTGTTCGCTTTGGTCCGGATGGACGATAAACACTAGTTCATAATGTCTCATTAGTACTCCTTTTGGATATAAGCCACCTGCAAAGCGCTTCATCATGGATAAAACGCAAATCAATCGTGCAGTGTGACAAGGTTAATTTACTGCATGCCTGAATAAGATTACCAAGCAAGCGCGCGATTATAGACAAAAGCTGCGCACTAATCAAACACTATTCATGCCTCGGGCAGTTAACGGGTAGTTTTAGACCAAGTCCGGCATTTCTGCGCCAAAGAATTTTGTGCGCAGCGTTTTAAGTTGATCTCGGTAATCGGCGGCTTTCTCAAACTCCAAGTTTTTGGCGCTATCGTGCATGGCTTTTTCCAAACGCTTCAGTTCTTTAGCCATCTGTTTCTCAGTCAGCGATTCGTAATTGGCTTGTTCCTGCAGCACTTTGCGCTCACGCAAGGCTTCGTCTTTGTCATAAACGCCATCTATGATGTCTTTGATGCGCTTGCTTATGCCTTTAGGCACGATGCCATTGGCCGCATTAAAGGCCAATTGCACCCCTCGCCTGCGCTCCATTTCATCCATGGCTGCCTTCATGCTGCGGGTGATCTGATTAGCGTAGAAAATGACCAAGCCATTTAAGTTACGCGCAGCTCGGCCGGATGTTTGTATCAGCGAACGCTCGGAGCGTAAAAAACCTTCTTTATCGGCATCCAGCACAGCCACCAACGATACTTCGGGTATATCCAGGCCTTCACGCAACAAATTAATGCCGACTAAGACATCGAATTCGCCCAAGCGTAAATCGCGTATGATTTCTACGCGCTCTACCGTGTCAATGTCACTGTGCAAATAACGCACCTTAATGCCGTGTTCACTCAAATAATCGGTTAAATCTTCCGCCATGCGTTTGGTCAACGTGGTGGCCAAGACCCGCTCACCGACCGCCACGCGCAATTTAATCTCGCCGAGCAAATCGTCCACTTGAGTATCGGCCGGCTTAACGATAACCGGCGGGTCAACCAAGCCCGTGGGTCTGGCTATCATTTCCACCACTTGCTGTTGGTGCTGGTTCTCGTATTCCGATGGGGTGGCGGATACAAACACGCATTGCCGCATAATCTGCTCGAACTCTTCAAACTTTAAGGGCCGATTATCCAAAGCCGAAGGCAAGCGCCAACCGTAATCAACTAAATTTTCCTTACGCGACTTATCGCCCTTATACATTGCGCCTACTTGCGGCACCGTCACATGGCTTTCATCAATAATCATCAAGGCATGCGCCGGCAAATAGTCGATCAGCGTAGGCGGCGGATCGCCTGGATTGCGACCGGACAAATGGCGCGAGTAGTTTTCTATGCCTTTACAAAAGCCAATCTCGTTAAGCATTTCTAGATCAAATCGCGTGCGCTGCTCGATGCGCGCAGCCTCAACCAATTTACCTGTTTTAATGTAGAAATCCACCCTATCTTTAAGCTCGTGCTTAATTTTTTCCATGGCCCTCACCGTGGTCTCACGTGGCGTCACGTAATGGCTGGATGGGTAAACCGTGTAACGGGGAATTTTATTAAACACTTGACCGGTCAAAGGGTCAAATAAAGTGATTGATTCAACCTCGTCATCAAACAAGGAGATGCGCACCGCGGTTTCATTGTTCTCTGCAGGAAACACATCGATCACGTCACCGCGCACACGGAATGTGCCTCGGCCAAAATCAAATTCGTTTCTATCGTATTGCATGCCCACCAAACGCGAGATCATGTCGCGTTGCGCGATCTTTTCACCTTGCTGCACGTGCAAGACCATGCCATGGTAATCAACCGGGTCGCCTATGCCGTAAATAGCCGAAACGGTGGCCACGATGATGCTGTCTTCGCGCTCTAACAAAGCCTTAGTGGCGGAGAGGCGCATCTGTTCTATGTGCTCATTAATGCTGGAATCTTTTTCTATGAACAAATCACGGGAAGGCACGTAAGCTTCAGGCTGGTAATAATCGTAATAAGAAACGAAATACTCCACCGAATTGTTAGGAAAAAACTCTCTAAACTCACTGTACAACTGCGCCGCCAAGGTTTTATTTGGCGCCATGACGATGGCTGGCCTACCTGTTCGGGCAATCACATTGGCCATGGTGTAGGTTTTACCCGAACCGGTCACGCCCAATAAAGTTTGAAACTTCAAGCCATCGTTCACACCTTGCGTTAATTTTTCTATGGCTTGTGGCTGATCACCAGCCGGCTCAAACGGCTGATACAATTGATACAAACTGTTGGGAAAGGTATGAAACACAGCGTTCTTCAAAGATTTTAATGGGGCGATTTTAACAGCAAAATTAACAATGATCGCCAACAATTAATTTTAGAACTTTGCCATAGTATGGGAGTCTGTCTGCATGTTGTTTTTTATAAATCTTAAATTTGCATTGGAAGCCCCATGCGTCAATACGTTCTAGTTCTATCGCTGTTATTTGCCATTCAACCGGCTCATGCAATTGATCAAGAAAAAATACTCGCTGCCACCCAAGCCGTGGTCATGGTGCGTGGTTACAACGAAAACGGCGGGCTAGCGTATGGCTCAGGCGTGGTGGTGGCCACCAACAAAGTGTTGACCAATTGCCACATTTTTCGCAGCACCAAACAACCGTGGATAGCCAGAGGCGAAGACACTTATTCCATCACCTCGGTGCAAGCGGACCGCTGGCATGACTTGTGTCTCATCACTGCCAGCAACTTGCCGTTTAAGCCCGCGGTCATCCTTAAGAATCAAAACCTAAATCGTGGAAAAGAAGTATTGTCCATAGGCCACTCTAACGGCGTACCCAATCCGCTAACCTCCATGGGTGTGATTAAATCCACCTACAATTTTGAGGGTTCTCACGTGATCCGGAGCACCGCGCAGTTTCGCATGGGTGCTAGCGGCAGCGGCATTTTTGACATGGACGGTAATTTATTGGGCATCAATACTTTTAAAACACCAGGCCGCCAAGCCTACTTTTACTCCCTACCCATAGAATGGTTGGCTAATTTAGAAAAATTACCGGTTGAAACGGTATTCCCAGTCGTAGGCAAAGCCTTCTGGGAAGAAGAAGACAAGAACAAGCCTTACTTCATGCAAATCGCCATACCCGAAATTAATCAAGATTGGCCACGCCTAGAACAAATCTCGCAAAAATGGATAGACGCCGATTCCAAAAATTCTGACGCATGGTACGAGCTAGGTAATGCGCAGGAAAACCTAAATAAAATGGATGACGCAGAAAAATCTTACAAACAATCTGCCTTATTAGACAGTGGCAACACGGCATCCTTATTCAGATTAGGCGTAATAGCTAAACTAAAAGGCGACACGCAAAGCATGCACACCATCAACATAGCCATCGCCAAAATAGACCCCAACTTGGCCGATGAATACAGCGCTAGCTTAGGTTGCAATAAGGAATGTTAAGCTAATACAGTTAGGCAACAAGGGCTGCAAACATGCAGCCCTTTTTTCTGCCTACTGTTTCTACCTTGTTCCTAATCATGCCATTTATGGTTAAAATAACGTCTACTCAATCCACAGCACAAATTGTTTTAAGGACGCCCATTTTGTCATCATCCGCAGTGAATCCAGCCTCGATCTTATCCAAACGCGTTCTATCCATCAAAGAGTCCCCCACCCTTGCCATCACGGCAAAAGCCGGTAAGTACAAAGCCGAAGGCAGGCCTATCATTGGCCTGGCCGCCGGCGAACCGGATTTTGATACCCCACAGCACATCAAGGATGCCGCCAAGTTAGCCATAGACAACGGCTTCACAAAATACACCCCAGTAGCCGGTATCCCTGGCTTAAAAAAAGCCATCGTTAATAAATTCAAAAATGAAAACGGTTTTGATTACGCATTAAACGAAGTGATCGTTGGCGTTGGGGGCAAACAGACTATATTTAATTTGTGCCTAGCGGTACTTAACAAGGGCGACGAAGTCATCATACCGGCCCCGTATTGGGTATCCTACGCTGACATTGCACTGGTAGCAGAAGCCAAACCTGTCATTATCGAATGTGGCATAGAACAGGGCTTTAAACTCTTACCTGCGCAACTGGAAGCGGCGATTACGGCAAAAACAAAAATCTTCATGATCAACTCGCCGTCCAACCCGACCGGTGCCGTTTACAGCTTGGATGAGTTAAAAGCCTTGGGCGATGTTTTGTTAAAACACCCACACGTGTTAGTGGCCACCGATGACATGTACGAACACGTCAATTTAACCGGCAAACCCTTCTACAACATACTGAATGCCACACCGGCACTTAAAGACCGCTGCATAGTGCTAAATGGGGTATCCAAAGCCTATTCCATGACCGGTTGGCGCATAGGTTACGCCGCCGGCCCCGCCTACATCATTAAGGCTATGGAGATCTTGCAATCGCAATCCACCAGCAACGCCACATCCATCTCGCAAGTCGCCGCCCAAGCAGCACTAGAAGGCCCTCAGTCGTGCATCACGCCCATGGTTAGCGCATTCAAAGAACGTCACCAATACGTGGTAAACCGCTTTAATCAAATGCCAGGATTAAGTTGCCTCATGGCAGGCGGAGCGTTTTATGCCTTCCCTGATGCCCGCGCTGCCATCAATACACTTTTCAAACAAGGCAAAATCAGCGCGCCTAGCGACATGGCCTTCGCAGAATACTTGCTGGAAAAATTTGATGTGGCTGTTGTTCCTGGTTCGGCATTCGGTGCAGAAGGTTACTTTCGAATCTCTTTTGCGACCTCCATGGAAAACCTGCAAAACGCGCTGGACCGCATAGAAAAAGCCTTAGCATAAAATTAATTTTTCAATTTAAGCGTTTTAGTTATTGACCAAAAGACGCTTAAACCTTAATATCACGCCTTCACCGATTCCTCGATAGCTCAGTCGGTAGAGCAACGGACTGTTAATCCGTGTGTCCCTGGTTCGAGCCCAGGTCGAGGAGCCAAAAATTTAAAAGCCCTGCAGAAATGCGGGGCTTTTTCTTGCCTGCTAAAAATGACACGCCAACACCGAACTAGTTTTTAAAAACCTCATCTGAAGGTATATTCTAGCCTTTACTAAATGGAAAAATTAAAATGCTTACATGGCAAGATATTGAAAAATTTGTAACACAAGGTAACCCCACTTCGGATCAACGCGTGGTTAAAACCGGCGAGCAATGGCGCGCTTTACTGTCCCATGAAGTCTTCGAGGTAACGCGCAACGCTGGTACCGAGCGCCCCTTTAGCTCTCCCATGTGCACTCACTTTGAGCCCGGCATGTATTCTTGTGCGTGCTGCGATACCCTGCTGTTTGATTCAACGGTAAAGTTTGATTCTGGCACAGGCTGGCCTTCTTTTACGCAACCGATTAAACCAAATAGCGTGGCCTACTTTAATGACGACAGCCTAAATCGCATGCGCGTGGAAATTACCTGCAACTGCTGCGATGCCCATTTAGGTCATGTCTTTCCTGATGGTCCCGCCCCTAGCAAATTGCGTTATTGCGTCAATGCACTCTCATTGAAACGTCAGGGCTAATTGCTGATTTATATAGCTCAAGCCTGACTTTGCGATTGTTGGGCTCGCCACATTTCGGCATAAGACAAACCTAAGGCCAACAATGCTTCGTGCGTGCCCCGCTCGATAATTTTACCTTCAGCCATGACAAAGATTTGATGGGCGTGGGTGATGGTGGACAAACGGTGGGCAATAATCAGCGTGGTACGGTTTTTAGCCAGCTCATTTAATTCTTTTTGTATGGAGCGTTCGGTTTCGGAATCCAATGCCGATGTCGCTTCATCAAACACCAATAAGGCTGGATTTTTTAACAGGGTTCTGGCTATGGCCACGCGCTGCTTTTCGCCTCCGGATAACTTGAGCCCGCGTTCGCCGACATCCGTGTCATAACCTTTGGGTAAACGGCTAATGAAATCGTGAATTTGGGCAGACTTGGCCGCCGCTTCAATTTCTTGCT
>SXGT01295408.1_pt1 | contig 61536 bp, 58 predicted proteins | sample 3176221 | NCBI WGS metagenome assembly SXGT01 (sample SAMN11356862, study PRJNA531348) | freshwater metagenome | isolation source: freshwater sample F1-120 | place: China: Fuxian Lake, Yuxi | collected 2017-12-25 | reverse complement strand
TGCCGACCTTGACCGCATCCGCGCCGGCATCGATGAGCGCCTTGGTGCCCTCAGCCGTGGCCACGTTCCCGGCCACGACATCCACGTCGTAGCGCCGCTTGATGTCTGCAACCGTGGTGACCACGTTCTTGCTGTGACCGTGCGCCGTGTCCACCACGATGAGATCCGCACCGGCAGAGACGAGTGCTTCCACACGCGCGAGGTCGTTCACGCCCGTGGCTGCCCCCACACGCAGACGGCCGCGCGCATCCTTGCAGGAGTGCGGGAAACGCTCCTGCAGGTTGATATCGCGGATGGTGATCATGCCCCGGAGGTTTCGCTCTCCATCCACGAGCAGGAGCTTCTCCACCTTGTTCTTGTGCAGGACCGCACGCGCCTCTTCGAGCGTCGTGTCCGGACTTGCCATCACCAGCGGGGACGAGGTCATGAGCCTCGTGATGGGCACATCCTCCTCCGTCTGGAAGCGGAGGTCACGCTTGGTGAGGATGCCCACCACGCGGCGCCCTTCCACCACCGGCACGCCGGAGATGTTGTGCGCAGCCATGATCTCTCGCGCGGTGCGCACGGTGGCCGTGGGCGGCAGGGTCACGGGGTCCGTGATCACGCCGTGAGCCGAGCGTTTCACCTTGTCCACTTCCCGCGCCTGCACCTCGGGCGTGCAGTTCTTGTGGATGATGCCGATGCCGCCTTCCTTCGCGAGCGCGATGGCGAGGCGCGATTCGGTGACCGTGTCCATGGCCGCGGAGAGAATCGGGATGCGCAGCGCGATCCGGCGCGTGACCCGCGTGGTCGTTTCGATCTCTGTGGGCAGCACTTCGCTCCACTCGGGGAGCAGAAGGAGATCGTCGTAGGTGACGCCGAGAGGAACTTTGTCCTCGATCATGCGCGCGCTCCGGCCCGAGGGGCGCGCCCAGCCGCGCGCCCGGCGGTGAAGGGGAAGCCTAGCCCCCGCACCCGGTGCTTCAAGACTGGGAACGCCGGAGAATCACGATCCAGAGCGCCCAGTCGAGCGCCGCCAGCACGAAGAGCAGGAAACACCATTCCGAGCGTGCGCTCTTCGTCCGCTGCAGGAACTCCAACGCTGGTGCCTCGGCGCTGCCAACCAGCGGCACCTCGCGCAACAGGGGCCGCAGTGCAGCCACGCTGACAAGGCGGCCCTCTTGGGTGCGCCACAAGCCGGCTGGGGGGGCCGTCAAGCCCCGCTCATCCGCTCGCGCCTTCACCTCGACCATCGCTCCCGTTGACACCGAACTGAGGCTGGCCCCCTCGCCCGGCAGAAGCAACAGCGCATCGTCACACCCGGTGACAGGGGGCAGCGGCAGACTTGGCTCCGGAACCAAGGTGGCGAGGGCGCGCTCGACCAGCAGTGGGAAGAGTGGAAGTGCCGCGAGGTTGTGCCCGGAGGCTTCCGGATCAAGAGTCAGCGCCAGGATCTTCGTGTCTCCGGCACGACCACGGACGAGCAGCGGGCCAGCACTGCTGGCCAGCAACACCTCGAGCCCCTCCCCGGCGCTGCTGAGGGGCACACTGGCGAGTTCGAGGTCCTCCAGCGCGAGGCCATCCAGCAGTGCGTGTTCCTGGCGTGGCGGCTGCAATGCCGCGCTCATCCGCTGCTCGCGTGCGATGGCGAGGGATGTCCCGGCCAGAGTTGCGTCAAAGAGCAGGGCGCGGGTGGCGGGCAGCGTGCCCTTCCAGTCCACACCATGCAGGATCAAGACGTCCGCCTGCACGCCTCCGACCTCGGCGTCGCGCACACTGAGCTTGCCGCTCGTTTCCCGGTTCACACGGCGTGAAGCCGCGAGAGCCGCTTCGATGTGCGGCGCATCGAGATCGCTGACCAGAAGCACCGTCAGCGTGCGCCGCTCCGGCAACACGAGCAACGCTTGATCATCCCCGGGCCACGAATCCGCGGGCTCGAGACGCATGTTCAAGAGCTCGCCGCATTCCGGCCCGAGCGGAACATCCACCACCAGCCCCGCGCGTTCCGGCTGAATCACTCGTGACCACAACTCCGCACCGGCGCTCTCCAGAACAAGCTTGCGCTCCCCCGCACCGGCCACCGTGACCTTCAGGCTCTCCCCGCTAGTGCGTTCGACGCGCACGAGTCCAGCCTCCACGGCCGGTGTTCCGGCCCGCCGACAATGCACACCCGCCGCTGCGAGGCGTGCCTCCGATTCAGCGTCCGGCGCAAAAGGCCCCAGGAAAAACACCGGTACGTCCGGCCCCGCCAGACGCGCCACTTGCACCAGCGCGTCGGCATTGACGCCTCCTCGCGGCGCAGGAAGATCGGAAAGCGCCCGCAGCACCGCCTCTTCTTCCGCACGCACGAGCAGGGTCCTGAGACCATCACCTGCTGCCGCGAGTCCGGTCCTCTGCTCGCGTCCGAGTTCAGCCACCAACGCCCGTGCTGCGTCCTCAACAGAAGCCGAGAGCGGCCTCCCGTCCGTTCCCGGGAACGCGGTGGCTGCACTGCAATCAACAATCAGGATGGCATCACGTGGGCCCGCTTCCTGCCACTCATGCTGCGGACCGGCGAGCAGCAGTACCAGACCTGCCAACAACAACACCTGCAGCAGAAACCTGAGGCGCCGCAACCAGCGCAGATCGCGTGTGATGGCTCCGAAGAGCGCCCTCTGCCAGAGCGCGAGCGACGGGACGCTCAACGTGCGTGCACGCTGGCGCAAGCGCGCGAGCACGAAGAGAATCAGCGGCACGAGGAGGAGAATCCAGAGCCTCTGCGGATGTGCGAAGCCGCTGCCAAACCAGGTGTCGAGGCCGGTCATGCTCAACGCCTGACCAGCGCGCCGCGGCGCGCCAGTTCGAGCAGGATTTCCTCGGCTCCGTCGCGGGCATTGAAGGTGGTCACCAGCGCACCGAGCGCACGCAGCTCGTGAGCAAGGCTCTCGAACTGCTCCTCCACCACCCGACACCAGCTCCTGCGCGTGGCTGCATCGATGCGCGCCTCGATGCGCGCACCTTCCTCCGCATCCACGAGAATCACTCGCTCGCCACCGGGAGGATCGAGGTCCTCAGGATCACGCAGGTGAATCACCTGCACTTCCGCCTTCTCGCGCGCAAGACGCCGCACTTCGTCCACGACCTCGCGCCCGAAGAGATCGGTGATGAGGACCGCGAGCCCCGGGCGCTGTGAGCGCACGGATTTCTCCCGTGACGGCAGGTCAGTACCCTCCAGCATGGCCACCCACGCAGCCAGTTGATGACGCCCGCGCAACGGAGCCGAGACCTCGCGCCGACCGAGTGGCTGCAACACCACCTCCATCTGGCGCAGCAGGGCCACAGCGCCAAGGCAGAGGGCGAGCTCTCTCGCACACTCCCCCTTCACGGAATCACCAGCCGACATGCTGGCACTGAAGTCCGGCAACAAGAGCAGGCGCGGGGTTTCCTCGGCCTCGGTTTCACGGATGAGCAACTCCCCGAGGCGCATCCATGCGTTCCAATCGAGTCGCCGCGGGTCGTCGCCGGGGCTGTAGCTCCTGTGATCCTTGAAGTGGAGTCCTGTGCCGCGGCGCGGCGTCGCCTCATCGCCACCTGCCGAGCCGTGCGCGAGACGGCGCACCGCAATGTCGAGGCGCTCAAGGCGCGCCAGCCATTCACCATCCCGGGCCGGGGATCCCATGGGGCATGCCTCAGCGGCCGTTGGCCGCGCTGGTCCGGAAATACTCGTCGATGAGTCGCAACTCGTCGGCTGCGTGAAGCGCCCGCAAGCCGCGTCGGGCTGCCACCTCCAGCACGGGCCGTCTCTCGCTGGGCGCGCTCACCCTCGGCGGACTTGCGCGCGGAGCACGCTCTCCGGCCGCACGTTCGAAGACTTCCACTTCCTTCCGGCGTGTTGCCGAGCCAGCAAGCAAGGGCTTCACGGCCTTCGCAACCAGGCGCGCACGCCCGAGTTCCTCTGCGTCCCCGAGGTTGATCTCTCGACCATCCCCACCCACACCGCGGCGGGGCTTGTCCTTGCCAGCAGGCGCTTCGCTGGGCACCGCCTCGAGCGCCGCGGACATCGACGGAGAAGCGGCACTCGCAACAGGCAGCGCATCGACCTCAACGCGCACCTCGGGGCTCCTGAATTCGATCTCGGCACCGTTCGCGCGCCGGGCGACGCCGAGGACGCACAGCACGAAAGAGCCTCCACCTTGCACGCCAGCACCAGCGAGCCAGCGCCGCAGCGAATCCTCGTGCCGCTCACCAGTCTCTTGGGCGTCCGGGCCGAGCTCGAGGTCCACATCCAAGGGCAAGGGGCGAACACCCGGTCCAAACCCGAGATCCTCGGTTCCTTCCGGATCACGAACGAGCGCCACGCAGTGCAGCAAGCACGGCACCAGACTCTTCTGTCGCGGCGTCCAAGCCCAGGTCACGAGCGCGTCGGCGCCCGGGAGCACCTTCAAGGGATTGATCGTGAGCGCGAACTCGCCCTTGGGCTGCGGGCTCGCCGGGAGCGCATGCTCCGACTGGGGCACGGGTGCAGTCAGGTTCTCGCTGTTCGGCGCGACGGACTCATGGCTGCCGGAGAACGCCTGCTCGCCCACTGGCCAGAAGGCGAAGAGCAAGGCCAGCAGGAGGACGGCGACACTGCCCTGCAGACAACGCCCCGCTGGACGCGGGAATCTCGGGCCGGGGTCCATGGCGATCAAACCGTGCGCGGACTCCTCGACCAAGGCTTGCCAGCGCGAGGATGCGTGCGCTGCACCGAGTGCCAACAACACGCCGTGACCGCCGAGGCGCGCATCCGCCGCGGCGCGCAGGGTGCGCGGATCGAACCGCGCCAAACGACGCAGAGCGAGGAACCACGCCACGCCCGCCGCAAGCAGTGCAGTCAGGCCACCTGTGAGCAGGAACGAGAGGCCACCAAGCCGTGTGCATACCGCAGCAACGGGCAGGGTCAGCAGGGTGCAGGCGAACGACTTGCCGAAGGCGCGCGCGAACTGCGCGCGTCGCTCGAGGCCTTCCGTACGCTTCAAGAGCGCTTCAAGTTGGACGGGCGCAGCCATGGCGGCCCCATCCTACGCCGATTATTGGCGCGGCCGAGCCGCGCAGTGGCGTTCAGATAACGCAGTCGAAGACGCTGTCGAGGTTCACGAATGAGCCCGCAAAGACATAACCGGGATCGTGCTGCGTGACGTCGCGGAGCGCGCCCTCGACCCTCCCATGACGCACCAGTACTCGGACATGGAGGTCGGCGCACTCCCGGTTTCCCACCAGAACCGCGAGCCTGCGCATGGCTGAGTCGAGTTGCTGCAGCGAAGGCTCTGCGCAGTAGATGAGCGTCAGGCGCACGGCTCTTTGACGCGCGAATTCGAGAGCGCGCCGGACATCTGCCGAGAGGCTGCCGCCGGCGGCGACAGGAGCGATCACATGCGCGACACGAAGTCTCGCGTCATCGAGGGTGGTTGTGGGCATGCTTCCTTTATCGGCCAAAGGTGCCCGCAAAGGGAAGTCCCGGGGAAACTCTCACGAGAAGAAGGAAAAGGGATTGAAGAGGGAATTGCTGAGAGTTCTACGTGCCGAACACAACCCCGGTGCTTCCCACGAATGCGAATGCCCTTCTCCGTCACCCTTGCCAATGCACCTTCCTGACAGAGACAGGCTGCTGCGTCCCTATCGACATCCTGCCGGGCGCTCCTTGAGAACCCCGCACGTTTGACAGCGGAACCGCAAAGCCCGAAGCTGCCGAGCATGGAGCCGCTGCTGCGTGCGCTGGATCTCGCAAAGTCCTTTCGCGGACGCGCCGTGCTCCAAGGGCTGTGCCTGAATGTGCCCGCGGGCAGTGTCTACGGGCTGCTCGGACTCAACGGTTCAGGAAAAACCACGACCCTCCGAATCCTCACGGGGCTTCTCCGGGCTGACCGTGGACGCGTGGAGCTCGAAGGCCGACCGCTTGCCGGGGCCAGCGCTCGCGCCGGGCTCGCCGCCGTCGTGGACGCACCCAGTTTCGTCCCCGCACTTTCAGCCAAGGACAACGTGAAGGGCCATGCGCGCCTCCACGGGCAGTCCGGCTGCGATGCCGAGGCGGAACTCCTGAGCCTCGGCCTCGACCCCGGCGACCGCCGCGCGGTACGCAGCTACTCCCTCGGCATGAAGCAACGCCTGGCTCTCGCCATGGCGCTGGCCACTCATCCTCGCTTGCTGATCCTCGATGAACCGGCCAACGGACTCGATCCCGCGGGCATGGCTGCATTGCGCGCGCTGCTGCCACGCCTCGCAGCAGAGCGCGGCGTGACCATCCTGCTGTCTTCACATCTGCTCGATGAGGTCGAGCACTGTTGCACGCATGTCGGCATCCTGCGGGCCGGGCATGTCAGCGTCGAGGCGCCGCTGCGCGAGTTGCAGCAACGCGCCGGCTGGAGAGTTGCGGCCCGCGATGCAGAGGCCCTGCAGCGCGTGGCAACTCGCGCATGGCCGCGCGCGCGGGTGGAGGCCCAGCCTGACGGCTGCCTCATCACCAACTGCGACGAGCCCGCGGAGAAAGTGTTGCAGACGCTCGTCGGCGCCGGTCTGGAACTCACGCACTTTGCGCGCGCACGCGTGCTGGAAACAGTGCTCCTTCAACAGGATGATTCTCAGAGCTCATGAGAGGCTTCACGCGAGTCCTCCGCTTTGCCCTCGCGACCCAGTGTGCGCGCTTGATGCCACGCATCCTGTTGCTCGGCGCACCTGTCGCGGGCTTCGCTGCTGCGGTGATCGCGGAAGGTTCTCCGACGGAAGGAGCCCGTGGTCTCGCGGATGCGCTGGGGATCCTGCTCCCCGGGCTCATGCTCGCAGGCCTTGCGCTCGGCACCGCCGCACTCCGCGGTGAGCGCGGTGAAGATTCGCTGCGGAGCCTCCTGCTGACGCCGCAATCGCGCCTCGCGATCCTCCTCGGCTGCGCTGCCGCGGCCACGCTCATGGCACTCTCGGTGGCGCTGCTCGCGGGCCTCAGCGCTGCTCTGCGCATTCTCGCCACGCGCGCCTTCGGAGATGTGGCGCCAGACGGATTTTTCATCACGGAATCCGTCGTCATCAACCAGCAGGTCTGGCGCCTCGCTCCACTGTTCTTCCTCGCCCTGCCAGCCGCTGTCAGCATGGGGGCCCTCGCCTCCACCCTGCTGGAAGACGGACTCATCGCTTTTCTCCTCGGTGGCGCGCTCCTCTTCGTGCCGGTGTTCTTCACGGTGCCCGATGCCGTCCCACATGCGAGCTTCGCTCTGGCACGTCATGCGCTGCACACCCTCGAAGAGCTGGGCTGTGGACGTACTGAACTGGAGGCGACCGCAATGGCACCCGGCTACCTCACGCATCACATCCTGCTGCAGATTGGCAGCACCGCTGTCTTGCTCGCAGCCGCAAGTGTCATCTTCCGGAGCTCGGAGCGCGCATGAACTGGATGAGACTCGCAGCGCTTCTCGCGTTGCCCGTCGTTCTGCACGCACAGACCTGGTCGGTGCAGGAGATTCCCGATCCGCAGGGCTTCCGTGTGGACGACTGGTTCCTCGTCGACGCAAATGGTGACGGGGAAAAGGACATCCTGTGGATGGATCCCGCGGGTGCACGCTGCGCGTTGCAACTCTTTCCCTTCACTGAGGCACCGTTGCTCTGCAATCTCCCGACGGAGATGCGCGCCTTCCAGTTTGCGGAAGTCGTGGACCCGCCCGGAGAGGATCTGTTGCTGCTCCATGCCGGTGGCGTGCTGGTTCTTGCCGGCTGCACCGGCTCGCCGCGCCCATGGCTCGCTGCGCCACTCGCTTTCACAGGAACCCTCCGCGATGGCTGCCCCTGCCTCGGTTGGGGCCGTGATGTCACGGGCGATGGTCACGAGGAGATCCTCCTGCCCACGCCGGAGGGCGAGATGGTGGTCCTCTGGGGCGCAGATGGGAAGCCTTCAGGACTGCAGCGCATCGGGCCGCGCCCGCGCGTGGTTCACACCCGCGGAGGTGGCGGCCTGTTCTCCGAACGTCTCGAATTCCCGCGGGCCGAGCTCCTTGCAACCGGCGCACAACGCGCAGCGCTGGCCATCGTCCTCGATGCGCAAGGCCTCGCCCGTCTCCTGCCCGCAGGCGATGCGATGGAGCCGGTCTTCATCTTCCCGGGAGCACCGTCGAAGGCCTTCGGACAACTCGAGCGCGTCGAATGCAGCGTGGAGGATCTGGACGGTTCCGGCACGGACGCCGTGCTCGTGGCGCGCACGCGCGTGGATGAAGCACGCATTCCAGAACCACGCACGGAACTGTTGCTCTACCGTCAAGGTGCACGCGAACCGGCAGGTGTGCTCCTGCTCGCCGGCCTGCTGTCGGCAGGTCCAGAGCTTGTCGATCTCGACGGTGACGGCGACAAGGACCTCTTGCTCGCGCTCGTTCCGGCCGGTGTCGCGGGCGAGTTGCAGAAGCTCTCGGGTCGGCTCCCCGTGACATGGCACATCTGGTTCCACGACAAGGGCGCCATGCCGTGGGGCCGCTCCCCCGACTTCACGTGGACAGACACGCTTGATCCGCCGAGCCTCGAACGCTGGGGGCTCAGACACCGCCTGCTTGTCGGGCCGGATCAGAACGGCGACGGGCTTCTCGATCTCGCGAGCCTCGCTCGCAAGGATGAGGCGTGGTGCATCACAACGTGGTTGCAAACACGCGACAAGGGCGCGCGCTTCCAGAAGACCGGCGAATCCACACGGCTGGTATCAGGTCCGCTGCACTCGATGAGCAGCACGCAATGCGGCAAGGAGCGCGCGTTGGTGTTCCGGCAACCGGCGGCTTTCCTTCTGGCCAGGCCCGGCAAGAAGCGCTGATCAGAGCTTCGGGATGTCGAAGCTGAGCACGAGCCACTCACCATCGGCGCGCTGCCACGGCACCAGATGCAGACCGCCGAGCAGAACCTGATCCAGTGACCCGGTGCACTCCCCGACCGGCACCTGGCAGACTTCCATGGCAGGGCCGCGTTCCTTGCCGGAGCGCAGCACGCGCCCGTCCGGCTCCACGACGACAAGCGCATCCGGATCCATCAGCACGGCTCCGCGCGGACGCACGTCGCGCCTGTCATTGCTGAGCGAGACAGTGATCGCAAGGCTCCCCCGGAAACGCTGCGCAGGACTGCGCGCGATGGAGCCGCCCACCGGAAATCCGTAAACAAGTTGTTCGACGGCGAGCCGCCCAGTACGCAAGACATCCAGTTGATCCACGATGCCGAGATGCCGGGTGCGCAACACGAGGAGCTTCCGCAGCGCGCCAGCGCCAGCGCACTTCAAGGCCAGCACACCGCCATCCAATAGCAGCACTTGATCCGGCCGCACACTGGAAGCCGGGTCCTTGTAATGCAACAGGCGGCCTCGTGACGCATCACCGACCAGCACCCCATCCTCCAATCCGAGCGGCGCAAGCCACCAGCGGAACTCCGCCAGATGGTCGGCGCCTTCCAGCGGGATTTCGAGCGCAACAGTCTTGCTCTCGGGCTTGTGCACCGCGAGACGAGGCCAGGCGATGCTCACAAGAGCGTCGGCGGAAAGGCGGAGCGCCTGCGGGACCACGCGCACGCAACGCAACACGTCTGCAAGCCCGTACCCGAGATGTTCCTCGTGCACGCCGCCCGCAGCGACACGCACCACGCGCTCGCCCTCGACCCAGAGCAGTTCTTCTCCATCAGGGACGACCACGGCGGGTCCGTGCATGAGGGCGACGCGCAAGGGCCACTCGGGAACGCCGAAACGGCAGGGACTCTGCGTGAGAGGCAGAACACGCGTCCCGAACACCACCTCCGCAGCAGACACACGCACCAGCTCGCGTTGACGGTCAAAGAGCAGCGTGTCCGCCGGCAGAGTTGTCACTTCCAGCGCCTGCACCACACCGGCACGCAGGGTGAGGTCTTTGAGTACGCGCCCGAATTGCACGGTCACTCCAGCTTCCGTGGGCCAGAGGGCCGCAAGGTCGCGCCCTTGAGCCACCACTGTCTGTCCCGGCAACACATGGCCGAGAAGGAGCAGGGCGGGCAGGAGCAACGCCTTCATGGCAGGCGTTTCTTCAGGCGCTCCAGCGCGCGAGCGCGCTCCTCTTCCGGCGCGAGAGCCGTGAACCCTTCGTCCGAGCCGAGCACGCGCCTCACCACCTCAAGGCTGCGATTCCTGTCGGCCACGGACACGCTCATGAGCAGCGCCATGGACTCAGCGCGCGCTTCGCGACCAGCGGTCGCTTCGAAGAGTGCGAGACTCCTGAGCTTCATGGCCTCGCTGTCCACGGAATTGAAGTCGCGGAGCACGCGCGCGCCTTCGTCACCGGAGCGCCCGAGGGCCGCGAGCGCAGCCAGACGCAGATCTTCGCGCGCGAGCGCCTCGCCGAGCGCGGCAATGGCGCCAGAGGTGGCGAGCTTCCCGAGAGACTCCGCCGCGCGCGACGCCACGGTGCCGTGGCGGCTCTGCAGGAGCGCCAGCAGCAAGTCTTCGGAGTTGGGATGCGCGATCGCACCGAGGACCTGCGCGATACCGGCGAGTCCGGTGGCGTTTCCAGCCGAGGTCATGCGCTCGATGCCCTCACGCAGGTAGGGCAGTGCCGCGATACCGAAGCGCTGCAAGAGACGTCGCGCCTGCTCGTGATAGAGAAACTGCATCTCACCGAGCACGTCCACGTGAAAGCGAATGCGCCGATCCAATGCAGCATCCTCGCCGGGCTGAAGCACGCGCCCCTCGCCGTCGAAACGCTCGCCCGACTGCTCCATGGCGGCGAGGATGGCACGCCAGCGCGCCACAGCCTCTGCCTTGGCCTTCGCTCCTGCATCCACGTTGTATCCAGCATCCTTCCGCGTGAGCCCGCGCAAGAGCTCGTTCGCCGTCTCACCGGCAAACGCGGGTGATGCCATGAATTCCCCTGTGGTCGGGTTCCGGCCTTCCAGGTGCATGAGCAGCATGGGAACACCGGCCCGCGATCCGAACTGCACCAGCACCGCGGCGGCGTGATTGATCACTACCGGATGCCGGTCATCGAGCGCCAGCAGCAGGTCCGGAAGCGCCGTGCGGCAACCAAGGCGTCCGAGACCCGCGATCGCCGTGACGCGCTCCATGGCCCGCGCATCCGGTCCCGTGTCCTTGAATTCCACCGCCTTCCAACCGAAGGGCCGGGAGCTGTCGGGTTCCGCGAGAAAAGCGACTTGCGACCGGTCTTTCATGAGCCGGAGCAGCGCTTCACCATGGCGCACAGCGCCGGATTCAACGGCTTGCAGGATGAGCTCCGAACGCTCAAGGGCTCCCTTGCCCTCCAGCGTGCGCAGCAACTCCGGCTCGACATCCCGCACGGGGCCTGGCGCCACCTCGCGTGCGCAAGCGGTGACGAGCAGCGCCAACAGCGCGAGATCAATGCAGTGAGAGCGTGAGTTCATGGAGCAGCGTGGCCTCGTGGTCGGGCTGATAGGGCTGGAGTCGATAGTACAGGCTGAGCTGCACCGCTTGCACCGAGGGTGGCAGAGCCGCCACATAGCGGCGGGTTTCTCCGGCCGGGATCTGGGTAGTTTCCGGATACGCGACGATGGTCTGCGGCGGATGCCCGCGCGCCTCCTCGCGCACGATATGCAGCGTCACCTCGCCGCTGGCGCCGAGACTGAGCGCAGCGTCACGACTCGAACCCGGAGTGCGCAGCAAGTTCTTGATCTCGAACTCGGTGCGATAAGGATTGCGGTAGCGATCGATGCGTCGCGAGACCCGGCTCCCATCCTTCAGCGTGAACGTCGCTTCGAGATCCACGGCGCGGTGGCGCTCGTCCGTCGGAAAATTGTGGCCCGTGCCGGAATTGGTGACAGCGATCTCGATACCGCCGGGACCCGTCACCCGGCCTTCCAGCGTGACTCCCGAACGCAACATCACTGCATCATGACTGGCCGGGAACAAATGCGACCTCCCCGGCCGGCCTCCAGCGCGCTGGACAACGGGCATGTGACATCCGTTGCAGTCCTTGGCGTTTGGTCCGGGCTGTGCATAGCTCGTCTGCTTCCATTCTTCATGAACCTTGTGCTGGTTGTGGCATGGCGCGCAGAGGCCCATGCTGCTGATGGCGTTTGACACTTGCGGTTGGCAGGGCGCCAGCGCGGCGGCGGCTGTGAGGGGGCCCTTCCCCACCATGCTGGCAGTGTGGGGGGCGAAGTGACAGGTGAAGCAATCCACGCCCTCGTCATGGCGGCGGTCGCGTTCCAGCGGACGGTTGGCGAGCCCCGTCTCGAGCACGGGGCGCGGCAAGTGACAAGGCAGACAGTCCTTGTCCTCGAAACCGCGGGAGAGCCTCTGCACTTCGGGATCCGTGTAGGCCTGCGCGTGCCACGAGGCCTTCCACTCCGCCACCACTTCCGCATGACAGGCCGCGCACTCCAGGCTGGAAGACATGCGCAGCGGCGTGGCCATCACCCGGAGCTCTTCGCCTCCGGCGCCCGTGTTCGCGACAGTGGCGGTATCGCCGCTCGCGAGATGCCAGATGAGCCACGCAAGAAACAGAACAACCGCAATGAGCAATGCGCTGCGCATGTTCACGCGCTCCTTTCCTGGACGAGTGGTGGAGCTCCGACAAGGCGCACCCAGATCTCGCAGCCCTCGGCGGCAGTCCCCTTCACGCGACAGATCTGCCCACCCACGTCAAACTCCAACTCCTCCGCAGCGCCACGAAAAACCCTCCGCCGCACGGTTGCCGGAACGCCCTCACCTTTCCGGACAAGTTCAAGATGCTCGGGACGCACGAGCGCCCAGGCCGCACCCGCAAGCGAACGACCACTCACCCGCGCCCGCCCCAGGGGCGTGTCAGCCATCCCGTCGCCATCGGCGCTGACCGGCACCAGCGTGCCTTCGCCGAGAAGTCCGGCGACCGCAACACTGGCCGGCGCTGCGTGCACGCGTGCAGGGCTGCCTTCCTGCACCACAACTCCGCGGTCCATGCAGATGAGATGGTCGGCAAGCTCGAACGCCTCTTCGTGATCGTGCGTGACGTGCAGCACCGTCGCCCCGTGTCGGCGACTGAGCTCGAAGAGCAGCGCACGGACTTCGCGTTTCAGAGCCTGATCCACACTGCTGGTGGGCTCATCGAGAAGCAGCAACTCCGGACGGAGCACTGTGGCGCGTGCAAGCCCAAGACGCTGTCGTTCCCCGCCACTCAGTTGTGCAGGCCGGCGTGCACGCAAGACCGCGAGGCCAAGCTCCACCAGCTCGTCAGCAGCACGTTTGGCGGCTTCACTCCCTCGCACGCCCCGCGCGGCGAGCACTTGCAGGAGATGCTCTTCCACCGTCAACTCCGGCCAGAGCCCGTGCCCCTGAAAGAGGAATCCGATCCCTCGCTCGTGGGGCGGAAGACCGCGTCGGCCATCCTGCAGCACCCGCTCGCCATGCACGATGCGGCCTGCGCACGCGACCAGTCCTGCGATGCAGCGGAGCAGCGTTGATTTCCCGGCGCCGGAAGCGCCCAGAATGCAGGCGTAGTGCCCGCGCTCAACCGCCGCCTGCACGCCCTTGAGAACCAGCGTCTCCCCGAGAGTGCAGCGCACCTCTTGCAGACTGAATCCCGAACTCATGAGCGTTTCTCCCGGAAGGCAAGACGCACAACCAGCAGCGGCAGCAGGGTCGCCAACAGGACGAGCACGCACAGAGCCGCCACTTCACCTGCAGATTGGTAGTGCACCATGTTGAATATGCGCACTTGCAGGAACTGCCAACCAGGACGGAGCAAGAGCAACGTCGCGGACAATTCGGTCATGCAGAGGATGAGAGTGAGCAGCGCCACTGCGGCGAGTGTGCCACGCACATGAGGCCACTCGGCGAGACGGAAGCGCGCGAAACTGCTCGCCCCCATCAAACGCGCTGCATCGACCGCATCCTGATCCACTCGCAGAAATGCGAACCGGAGCAGGCGCGCCGCCAGCGGCAAGTACAACGCAAGCCAGCCGAGGACTGGCAGCACAGGCCCCTCGACGAACAGGCCGCGCGCCAACCCGCTCGCGCCAAGAACTTCCTGCAGCAGGAATCCCGCCAGCGCGGCGCTGCCCGCGATGAGCAGGCGTTCTCGCACGCTCCCTCCCGCACACAGGCCCGCGAGAATGCCCGCCAGCACGGAGGCCCACGCAGCTTCACCCGCATCCATGGCGCTCACATTGAGGAGCAGGGCCACTCCGACAGCGACCGGCGGCAGCGCGAAGGGCAACGCAGCCAGCGCGTCGATCACTCCCACTTTCCCGCGCGCCATGAGTCGCCCGCCCGCGAGCGCGAGGATCAGCATCACCGGCATGGCGACGAGAAGGAGCAATCCGGTATCACGGAACGCCTCCTGCGTGCGCGCAAACACACTCTGATAGTTGTCGACGCCAGCGCCGAGTGCCAAGGGACCTGCCTCGCGCAGCAGGGAACCGAGTGGGAGTCCGGCGCCCAGCACCAGTGCGACAAGCAGGACGGCCATGGGCAATCCTCCAGCGCGCTCACGCGGGCGCAGCGTCCCGGAAAGGCCAGCCATCAGGCTGCCTTCGAGACGCGCGAGGATCAGCACGGCAAGGACTCCGATCACGACGAGAGGCAGCGCCAGCAGAGCACCCGCGGATTGATCCACCTGCGAAAAGACGAAATGGACTTTCTGGACCAGCACCGGAGTATCGAGCAAACTCACGACGGGATAGGTCATGAGCGAGAGTGCGAACACGGCAACCAGACCTGCCGCGAAAGCTGGCGCTGCCTCCGCCAGCGCACGCGCGACGAGCGCTCTGCGACCGGGCATGAACAAGCGCAAGGCGTCCCAACCGTCACGGTCCATGCGTCGCAGCGTCATGATGACGGGCAGCGCCACCAACGGAAAGAACGCCGCCGCCATCACCCAAGCGGGACCGGGGTAGATGTGAGCGAGCAGGCCCTCGCCGGAGGCGAGAGGCAAACGCACGTTCACGTCCAGGCCTTGCTCCGAGAGCCAGACACTGAGCCAGCCCTTGTCACCGAGAACACGCGTCCAGGCGATGGTGTGAATGTGCGGCGGGATGATGAGCGGCACCGCCAGCAACGCCGTGAAGAATCCCTCGCCACGCACGCTGAACAGGCCCAGGACCCAGATGGCGGGTAGCGCCAGCAGACAGGCAAAGAGTGTCGTGAGGAGAGCGAGGAAGATGCTGTTCGCGAAGAGCGTGCCCACCTGCGCCCCGGTGAGCACGCTTTCGAGAGTCCCATCCAGCAAGGCGCCGACACCGCGCTCGCCCAGCACGACAAGGGGCTGCAGGATGAGCAGCGCCACGACGACAGCGAGCACAAGGCGGGCGCGGAACGTCATGCGGCAGGCTTTTTCCTGAACGCGCGCACGAGCAGCAGCGCCGCAATCGCGAGACAGCCGAGCGCAACCCAAAGCACCATGTTGTCCTCGGCCGCCGGCTCCGTATTGGCCCGTGGCGCAGCACCGCCGAACATGCGCTCGAGATCCAGCTTGTGCTTCTCGATGGCCGTGGCGGCTTCACCAAAGTCCACTTCCATGCTGCGGAAATCTGCAGGCAATCCGGCCGGTGGCGCCATGCCCGCGTGCAGCGGGATCTGCGCGCTCACGCCCGCTGCGAGCGCGGATTCAACCGCAGGCGACAAGAGGTAGTCCGCCAGCGCCTTCGCCTCGGCGAGGTGTGGTGCACCTTTGATCAGCGCCACGGAGTTGGGAATGAGCAACGCGCCCCCGGCCTTCTGGTCGAGGAGTTGCATCGCCACGGGCTTGCCTTCTTTCTGGCGCACGCTCACATCATCCGTGTCGGTCATGCCGCAAGGGATGACTCCTTCCGAGACGAGGCGCGCCACCTGGCCATTGCCGCGCTCGAAGCGCACATCATTGGCGATGAGGTCGCGATAGTGCTTCTCGGCCACCTCCGCCCCCCGTTGTGCGTAGATGACTCCGGCATTGGTGAGGGTCGTGCCCGTGAGCGGGCGCGCATGAGCGATCTTCCCCTTCCATTGCGCACGTGTCAGATCCGCCGTGCTGGTCGGGATCTCGGCGGCGCTGATCATGGTCGTGTTGTACACGAGCACCCGCGCGCGCGCGGCGAAGCCGGTCCAGAAACCGTCCGGGTCCTTGAACTTCGCGGGGATGCCCTCGGCTGACGGCGATTTGTAGGGCTGCAAGAGCCCCATGTTTTTCAGGCGGATGGTCTGCGCGCACTCGTTGTTCCAGTACACATCCGCGACCGGGCTCGCCTTCTCCGCGATGAGGCGCCCCACCATTCCGACCGTCTTGTTGTCCTCGGTGTCAAACGCGGATTCCACCTTGATCCCGGTGGCGGCCTCGAATTCCTTGAGGATGCCGCGGGCATACTCTTCATCGAGACTGACGTAGACCACGACTTTCCTGTCCTGCCCGGGCAGGAGGACCAGAAACAGCAGAGAAAGGGCTGACAGTTGTTTCAGCATGGAAGGCTCCTTCAGAGGTGCGAAGCACTTCGCAAATCCGCGGCCGCAGGAAAGTCACGGGAGATTCAGCAGTGCAGAGCCTCCTCAACGTTCCATCACCGCCACACAGCGTCCGAAACCTGACGCTGGCTGTCAGTGGCCGTGCCGGACCTTCCTCCAATACACCTTGTAGTCAAACTGCGGGGAGTTGTCGGGATCGTGGCACTGCATGCAGTCCCGGGAGCGCGGGTGGGGCTTCGGATGTCTCGACTCAGTCTGGGCATGTTCCTCGCTCGGCCCGTGACAGGCTTCGCAATCCACGTTCGCGAGTTCCGGCCTTTCCAGCGTCCAGCCCGTGGTGTCGTTGAAGCCCACCACATGGCAGCGCACGCACTCCGGGTCGCGCTCATCGTGCGTGAGTTCGAGAGTGCGGAGCGCTCGCATGTGTGCCGAGGACGCGAGCGCGGTCGTGCAATCCTCGTGGCACTCGGCACAGGCCTTGCCACCGGCATAGCTTGCCGCCGGCGAGCGTGGTGTCGTGTTGATCAACTCCTCGGCCCGCACCGCCTCGCGATAGCTCGCAAGGATGGCATCGCACTCCGCGTCCACTGGCCCGCTTTCCTCAAGACGTACGGAAGTCCAGAAGGGCTCGGCCTCCGTGTGCACGACCACAAGATCGCGTCCCTTGCTGCCGACAGCGACAGCCCGCGCACTGCCGGGAAGCGGACGCGGTGCGTCTCCGACACAGGCCACGGCGAAGAGCACACGCTTGCGCGCCTCCAGGGACAGCGCCGCACTGAGCTGTTCGAGCTGGTCTTCCGGGCCATTCCAGAGCACGAGCAACTGGCCTGTTGCTGCCGTCGCTGCAGCCACCGCTGCCAGCGCCCGGACCGGATCAACAACCCGCGCCCCTTGGACAGACAAGTCCGCCGGCACGAGGCCCGTGAAAGTCCAACTGCCGTCAGGCAGCGTCACGGACGACGGGAACACGAGCGCGTCATCCACCAAGACGTTCGCGCACACGAACGCGAAGTTCGCCAGCTCCCGGACCTGTCTCAAGTACTCGAGACCGAGCGCGAATTCACCGGCGCCGGGCGCGAAGCCGCTGTATCCCATGACATTCATGGCGAGCAGCAAGGATTCGAGTTTCAGCTCCTGTTGCCGTCCTGTTTCGGCGACGAGATTGCCCGTCGAAAAAGCCAGAGCCTTCTGCGTGGCCCGCAAAGCGGCGATCCGCCCGCCGCGACGTGCAATCCCGCCCAGCACTGGCTTGGAGCAGCCGCACGGACGGATGAACCCGAGGTCGTTTCCGCTCAGGATGAGCGCTGGTTCTGGAGCAATCACCGGCTCGACGCACGCGTAGCCAGCGAGCGCGAACAACGCCAGTGCTGCTGCTCTACTCCACCACGTAGACATAGGGGAAGGCGCGCAGTTGCAGTTCGCCTTGGACATCCGTGCGAATGATGATGGTGCCACGGTGATACCCCTTCGGTGCCCCCTTGGCGACGTGCACCTGCACGCGCCAGCGGCGCCCGGCCTCTTCCTCCTGCACGTCCGCCGTGAAGATCTCCTTCGGGGTCGCATCCACACCCTGGACGTGCATGCCGCTCGGGCCGCCCTTGCTGACAAGAATCTCCTTGGTCGCGCCCTCCCCGATCTTCGGACGTCCGAGGCTGAAGGACGTTGGCGTGACCGTGACTTCGCCTTCGACCGTGGCAGCCAGCGTGATCGTGGTGCGCTGGAGGTTGCCGAAGTCGGTCAGGACGGTGATGTTCTCGCGCAGAAGTCCCACCGGCACGCCCGCTTTCAGGCGCGCACGATATTTCTGTCGGCTCGATCCGTCCGGCTGCGGTTCCAGTTCCCCGATCTTCACGATCTCGACCAGCGGGTTCCCGCAGCTCACGTCCTTGATCTTCACTTCCACACCGCGCGTGAGATGGACCGCGAATTCGCTGCCCTCACCCGGAGTCGCCCGCGGCACGCGCCCGAGGTTCACCTCGCGAGGCAGCACGGAATAGGGCGGTTGCACTTCGCCGGTGATGGTCAGCACGATCTGGGGCTGGCGCGGATCATTGCACATCACGGTCACGATCTTCGTGAGCGCTCCCATGAAGGTCTTGGTGTCGAGGGCGACCTGCACGGCGGTCTGGTCCCCGGGGGCAATTTCGTTCTTTTCCGGCACTGCCGCGGCGCAGGAGCAAGAGGGCACCACCTGCGTGATCTTGAGCGGCGCCGTGCCTTCGTTCTTGATGATGAAGTCGTGTTTCGCCTGCGAGAACTGCGGCAGCGAACCGAACTTCCAGACCGGAAGGGCTACCACCGCGCGCGGCGTTCCGTCCTGCGCCAGCAGCGCGAGTGCGAAGGTGAAAAGCAGAACCACTGGCTTCATGAGCGACGATCTCCTGGAAGGCCTGCATGTTACCGGAGTGGGGCCCTCTTTCTGATCCTTGCCGGTGCCGGCGTGCGGTCCTACGCTCCACCGCGTGCGCAACGCCCTCGCGGCCATTCTCCTTCTGCTCGCCCCAGCCTGCTCGGCGGACCTTCCGCCGGAGGACACGGTGCGTGCATGGTTCGAGTCTCTCTCCATCGGTGATGCCAAGGCCGCCTTCGCCCTCCTCGATGACGCAACCCGACAGCGGCTCGAAGACATGGCAGAACAGTGGCGTTCTGGCGATGAGAACAGCGTGAGCTCATTCGGCGCGGCTCCGGAAGATGCGGATGGCACGGCGCTCCTCGAGGCCATCTTGCACACGCAGGGACGCCTGCCAGACCTTCCGGCGGATCACGGCGACCGCGTCGGCAGCGCGCGCATCAGCGGCGACCGCGCGGAGGTCGCCGTGCGCGGCCTCACCGGCACACACGCCTTCGCGCTCACGCGCACCTCGGGTCGTTGGCGCGTCGCCCTCAAGTTCCCTTGAGGAGCTTCGTCAACCCGTCTCCAGCATTGCAAGCGCCAGCGCAGCGGACTACTCTCGCGTCCATGCTGCGCACACCTCTCTTGTTCGTCATGCTGATGTCCTGGATGGCCTGTTCCGCGGAACTCTCGCCCGAGGACACCGCACGCGCCTTCGAACGCAGCCTGGAATTGCGCAACTGGAACGACGCCTACGTGCTCCTCGACGCCAATTCGCAACAGTGGTACGAGCAGATGGCCACCAATTGGCGCGGCCGGAATGCCGGTCTGGAACGACTGATGGGCCGCGCTCCCGGCGACACCACGGGCGCCTCGACGTTCGCCGCCATGATGAGTTTCGGGCTCACACTGACAACTCCCGAGCGAACGCCGAGCTCACACGACTGGTTCGGAAGCGCCTCCATTGAGGGAGACGTGGCGCTGGTTCCTGCACGCACCGCGGAGCATGCCGATGTGGTCGAACTCGTGCGCGAAGCAGGACGCTGGCGCATGAAGTTCAAGAAACCGTGAGCCTCAACCGCCGAGGCGTTGCAGCTCGGCCGTGGCGCGCGCACGACGCGTGACATCCGCCGCGGGAGCCTGCTTCAGGAACTCCCGGTACGCCGCGACCACGCGCGGACGCAAATCGGGATGGCCGAGACGCAACGCCGCCGTGGCCGCGTCGAAGAGCGCCACGGGATCGTCCTCGCCCGCCCCCGCGAGAGCAATATCGAGCCCGAGGCTCGCCGCTTCCTGCTCGCGACGTGCGCGACGCAAGCGTTCGATGTGATCGCGCGCCTCGTTCCGCGCGCGCGCGTCCCGTGACCAGAACGCTCTCGTCCGCTCAACCGCCGCCGTCGAGAGCAACAGCGCCCGGGCCATGTCGCCGCGCGACTCATGGATGCCTGCCTCCGCGAGATCCGCGCCCGTGTGTCCGGGCACCAACGCGCGAGCTTCCGCCAGCAGTTCCAGAGCACGCGTGGCCGGACCGGGGTGCGTGCGCATGGAATCCACGCGCGCAGCCACCGTGAATGCCTCGGCACGCAGAAAAGCCCAGTTCGTGTCGCGTGCTCCGAAAGCCGCACTCTTCAGCCCTTCGGCACTCACCTCAAGCGCGAGCGCCAACTGCTGCTGCGCGCAGTTCAGCAGGGCGGGAGCGTCCTTGGATCCCATGGTCGCCAGACCGCCTGCATTCATCGCCGCCTGAAAGCGCAGTTCGAGCAGATCCTCCTGAATGACATCCACACCGGGTATGCGCGGCAAGGCGATGCTCGACGCAACCAGAAAATGTTCGAGTGCGCGCGCAGGCTGTCCGCGTTGCTGTTCCAGCACGCCGAGGTTGTAGTGACCCGTCGGACTGCCGCGCTGCTCCTGCACCATGGAACTGAACAGACGCTCATCGCTCTCCCAGCGACCGAGTTCGCGGTGCGCCAGCGCACCAAGCAGAAGCACACCCGCGGCCACAAAGACGACCCTGCCCGGGCGGGTGCAGTGCGGCAGCAACCCAGCGGCGAGCATCAGCGCGAGCCCGAAGAGCGGCAGATGAAAGAAGCGTGCCGCACCCATGGCGCCAATGCTGAAGAGGAGATTCGAGACCGGAAACAGCCCGGCCAGCAGCAGCAAGAGCCCTGCTGCCGCGAGATGGCGCTGACGACGCCAGAGCCAGACAAGGCCGACGAGCAAGACCAGCACAACGCCAAGACCGAGAAGCGCCCGCCCATCACCCGTGGTTGCCGGAGGCACATCCACGAGCCCGAGATTCGGATGAATGGAGAGCGGGAACAGCAGCGCCGGCACATCAAAGGTGGCGATCACCGCGAGTGCCGTGGCGACGCGATCGATGGATGCGAAGAGCTGGAAGACCGGATCTCCCACGCCGAGGAACTCGCCGAGGACGGCCCTGCGCACGAGAAGGAACGCGAGCGCACCCGCGGCGGATGCTCCAGCCATGACGGCGACGATCCGCCAATCGCCCGAGGCACGCAGCGCCACCAGCACGCCGACGAACAGTGGCGTCACGATGGCGGATTCCTTGGCCGTCAGCGCAAGGAATGTGGCCAGCAGCACACCACATGCCGCACCGACCCTTCCCGCGCTGAGCGCCATGAGCAACGCCGCCGATGAGAGGACCGTCGCCAGCGCATCCGCGCTGCCAACCGCGGTGCCGAGCACCTCCGCATTCAGGGGGTGCAGCACAGTGAGCGCGCTGGCGAGCGTCGCCGCCCACACACCAGCACGCGTGGCGGGCAACACCCGTCGGAGGATCTCGAAGCGCAGCAATGCCGTGCAACATTGCAAGAGAAGCCCGCCCGCCATGACAAACGGCAGCGCATCCCCTGGACCGCGCAAGCGCCCATCGCGCGGATGCAGTGCCATGAACCAGAGCTTCGTCAGCGGGCGCCAGAGGCTCGGCTTGACATCGAGAGCTTCAGCCGTCGTCTGTCGATCCCACCAATCGCCCGCAAGAAGTGCGCCTGCATCTCCCTCCGCGATGCGCCGGTCCATCCCCACGATGGCGACAGAGTCGTACGTGAGCTTGAAACCGACAGCGCTGCCGAAGCAAAGAACAACCGCGAACAGAAGCAGGGCCCGGGGCAGACGAAGCCCCGGTGACGCATCAGCCATCCGCGGCTGAGACAGGCTGGGTATGAGTCTGCACGTCGCCGTTCGACGAGCTGACCGTGACGTTCAGCGTTCCTGTCGCGTTGGTCGGCAAAGTGATGACCTGCACGAGCTTGCCTTCAACCTCGCGAATGGGGCCGTAGCAGGACGCTGGCAGCGGCACGCCATTCAAGTCTGCCACGACAGACATGTTGGAGACACCGCTCGCGGTCACCGTCACACTTCCGCCCGGACGAGCTGGGCTGCTGACGGAGCTCCGCATCCCCTGAGCAGCCAGATGGCTGGCGCAGAGCATGAGGAGCAGCAGAGCGAGCCCCCCTTGGAGGGCCTGTCGACGGGTCGGCAGATGCATGCGGCCGGAGTCTCCCCCGGCGTGTGCATCATATTCCGCCGGGGAGGACCCGTTCAACGCTATTTCTGCTTTGCGTTTTCTGCGCTTTTCCCGACCTTGACGTCGATATTGGCGCCTTGTCCGGAAGCATGCAGGGCGGACCCGTCCCCCACGCTTCCTTCCAGGATCATCCGCGCCACCCGGTCCACAAGTTCACGCTTGAGGGCCTTCTTCAGCGGCCGCGCGCCGTAGATCGGGTCGAATCCGATCTGCGCCAGAGTTGCACGCGCACTTTCGTCCACGTGCAGTTGGATGCCGCGTGCGGCGAGCTTCAAGACAAGGGGCTTCAACTGGATGTCGAGGATGGCCGCCATGTCCTCACGGGCGAGGCTCCTGAAGACCAGGATCTCATCCAGTCGATTCAGGAACTCCGGCGGGAAGTGCCTGCGCACATCGGCGAGCACCTCCTCGCGCACGCGCGCTGTCAATGCACCAGCCTCTGCCATGTGCCGACTGCCGAGATTGCTCGTCATGATGATGATGGAGTTCCGGAAGTCCACCGTGCGGCCCTGGCCATCGGTGAGCCGACCGTCATCGAGAACCTGCAGCAGGGTGTGGAACACATCCGGGTGCGCCTTCTCGACCTCATCGAGCAACACCACTGCGTAGGGCCTGCGCCGCACGAGTTCGGTGAGCTGTCCACCTTCCTCGTAACCGACGTAGCCGGGAGGCGCGCCGACCAACCGCGCCACCGAGTGCTTCTCCTGGTACTCGCTCATGTCGATGCGCACCATCGCGCGTTCGTCATCAAAGAGAAGCGCAGCCAAGGCGCGTGCGAGTTCCGTCTTGCCGACGCCTGTGGGTCCGAGAAAGAGGAATGATCCCGCGGGTCGCGACTCCTCCGCGAGGCCCGCGCGCTGCCTGCGCACCGCATCAGCCACCGCGCGCACGGCATCATCCTGTCCCACCACACGCTGATGCAGGCGCTCTTCGATGGCCAGCAGCCGCGCGCGCTCACTCTCGAGCATGCTGGCCACTGGAATGCCTGTCCAAGCCGCCACCACCATCGCGATTTCGTCCTCGCCGATCTCCTCGCGCAGCAGAGGCCGACCTTTCTGCATGGACTTCAGGCGCGTTTCCTCTGCTTCGATGGTGCGCTCAAGAGCCGGAATGCGCCCGTAGGTGATCTCCGAAACCTTGCCGAGTTCTCCCGCGCGGCGGAGCTTCTCCGCTTCCGCGCGAATGCTCTCCATCTCGCCCTTGGTCTTGCGGATGGACGCGATGACTTCCTTCTCCGCGGTCCAGCGCTGCCGGAGCCCGCGCGCGCTCTCTTCCAGATCCGCCAGTTCCTTCCGCACCACACTCAACCGTTCCTTGCTGGCGCGATCTTCTTCCTTCGCGAGTGCCTGTTCCTCGATCTTGAAGCGCACCACGCTGCGCTCGAGTTCGTCGAGTTCCTGAGGAGTCGAATCGATCTCCATGCGCACGCGGCTCAGGGCTTCATCCACGAGATCGATGGCCTTGTCCGGCAGTTTGCGATCAGAGATGTAGCGCTGCGACAGACGCGCCGCAGCCACCAAAGCAGCGTCGCGTACGCGCACCCCGTGGTGAACTTCGTAGCGTTCTTTCAGTCCCCGCAGGATCGCGACCGTCTCCTCCACGCTCGGCTCACTCACGAGCACCTTCTGGAAACGCCGCTCGAGTGCAGCGTCCTTCTCGAAATGTTTGCGGTACTCGTCAAGCGTGGTTGCACCGATTGTCTGAAGTTCACCGCGTGCCAGCATCGGCTTCAAGATTGACGCTGCATCGATTGCGCCTTCGGCTGCACCGGCGCCAACCAACGTATGAATCTCGTCGATGAACAAGATGATGTCACCGCGCGTACGAATCTCTTTCAAGACCTTCTTCAAACGTTCTTCGAAGTCGCCGCGATAACGACTTCCAGCGACGAGGGCGCCAAGGTCGAGTGTGTACAACTGCTTGTTGGTGAGGGTTTCGGGAACGTCGTTGCTGACGATGCGCTGAGCAAGACCCTCGACGATGGCGGTCTTACCGACACCTGGTTCGCCGATCAGTACAGGATTGTTCTTGGTACGGCGCGAAAGAATCTGCATGACGCGTTCCATTTCGCGCTGACGACCGATGACAGGGTCGAGCTTCTTGTCGCGCGCAAGTTGGGTGAGGTTGCGACCGAATTGGTCGAGGATCTGGCTACCACCCTTTTCGGTGGGAGTGTCCTTTGCCCCGACGGGTTCGCCTTTGCCTTCGCCAGTGGATCCTTCGTAGCCACTCAGCAGTTGTATGACCTGCTGGCGAACGCGCGAGAGATCGGCGCCGAGTTTGACGAGAACCTGGGCTGCAACGCCTTCACCTTCACGAATGAGACCCAAGAGGATGTGTTCGGTGCCGATGTAGTTGTGGCCCAACTGCAGCGCTTCGCGCAGCGAAAGCTCGAGCACCTTCTTGGCTCGCGGCGTGAAGGGAATGTGACCCGATGGTGATGATCCACCTTGTCCGATGATCTCCTCCACCTGGGCGCGTACCGCTTCCAGGGAGATATTGAGTGCTTCCAAGGCTTTGGCGGCGACACCTTCACCCTCATGAATGAGACCGAGCAGGATGTGCTCGGTGCCAATATAGGAATGGTTGAGCAGTCGCGCTTCTTCCTGCGCCAACACGACCACTCTGCGGGCCCTGTCGGTGAAACGTTCGAACACTGCTGCTACCGCCTTACTGGGGAATCGTGACCCCGGGTCGTATGGAAAAGTGTACCCCCGCAACCACTCGCTACGAGATGACGAGCCAGCCGGGAGTCGTGAAAAGTAACGCACGAAACGGTACGGATTGTGACCTCTGTCCCCGCCATGCCGCGGGGCGATGCGACGCTGAGTACACGGGTTGTTCGCAGTCCACGAATAGCCTGACGTGGTGAATTTGGTGTCGCCATTGCTCGAGTTGCCGCTGATGATCGGCGACCGTGAACGAGTCGAATCGGCGCTGAGACACTCGGTGCAGACTGCGGATGCATACCTCACTGAGATTGCGTCACACCTCATCGTGGCTGGCGGCAAACGTTTGCGCCCGGTACTGGCCGTCGCAGCCGCACAGGTAGGAACTGATGCTCCCGTTGCCGACCAAGTCATCCAAGGAGCTATTGCCTGCGAATTGGTGCATCTCGGCTCGTTGTATCACGACGATGTCATGGACGAAAGCACCACGCGTCGCGGTGTGGAAACGGTGAATGCCAAGTGGGGCAACTTACAGGCCATCGTTGCGGGAGATTTCTTGCTGGCACGCGCGTCCGAGATTGCTGCGTCACTTGGCAACGAAGTATCGGGGTTGTTGGCACGCACGATTGGTCGATTGTGCGAGGGCCAGGTGGAAGAGTTGCGACACACGTACGATCGCGGGCGTACCGTCCCCTCGTACCTGGTGAGTATTCAAGGAAAAACCGCGTCGCTGTTTGCAACGTCGGCTCGAATAGGTTCACTGATGGCGGGCCACTCGCGCCAGATCACCGACACCATTACGAACGTGGCAGATGCCTACGGCATGGTGTTCCAAATCGTCGACGACGTCTTGGACATCGTCGCCACCGACGAACAGTTGGGCAAGCCAGCGGGCCACGACCTGGAAGAAGGTGTATACACCTTGCCGGTGCTGCTCACCTTGGCTGCTGACACCGCGGAGTCGCGTGAGTTGTACGACCTCCTCGGGTCGCCGCTCACCGCCAAGGAGCGCACCAAGGCCCTCAAGATCGTTCGTAACGGTGGGGGTCTCTCTGCTGCTTTGGACACTGCTCGTAGTTATGCGGCAATCGCCGAGGCTGGCTGTGCAACCTTGCCTGCGAGCGCTGCAACCGACGCATTGCGTCGTGCTCCAGGCGCGTTGCTCGACTCGCTCGCCTAAGCCAAGAGCTGCTCGGCTGCGGCCAAACCGGAGAGCACCGCGCCTTCAACTCGCGGTCCGGCAAATGCGTCACCAGCCAGCACGATGCCACCGTGCGACCAGCAGGGTTCATGCCATGTGGTTCGCGGTGTTGCCATTCGCCACCGTTTCGGTTGGTGTTCGAGGATTTTTGCGTCGCCAATCCATGTTGCAGCAAGTGACATCACGGTGGCGTGCGTCGAATCCTGATCGGTCCACCAATTGGCGTCACTGAACGATGCATTGCAGTGCAGGGTGAGTGCACGAGTTGCACTGATACCTTTTTGTTGGTTGTCGGCGATGAACGAAAACGTTGTGTCACCATCCTGAACGCCCCCGGGCGCGGGCACATTGGTGCTTCCGCTCACCACCACCAATGCAGCGATGGTCTTGTCGTACTCAATGGTGCGAATACCGTCGGGGATTCCCAAATCGGTATTGGCGAGAAGTGACATTGACTGCGGAATCGGACACGTGACGACTACTGCGTCGGTGTCGAAGACGGTCCCATCGTCCAAGTTCACCTTCCAGCGAGTGACATTGCGTTCGATACTGAACACCATGCGTGAACAACGCACGTCCAAACCAGTCGCCAAGTGCTTGGTGATGGTAGTCATGCCGTTTGATCCGCAGTAACGCGGATGACCATCGATATTGCCGAATCCCCGGCACCATTCGCGAGCAACACCTGCGCGAAACCACTCGTCGGCAATGTTGGCGAATTCTGCCGAGCGCACGGTGAAGAACTGTGCACCGTGGTCGAGTACGGCGTCACCGATTCGACGAGTGGCACAGCGACCACCACTCGAGCGACCCTTGTCTAACACCGTCACTTCGTGACCACCGGCTGCGATGTGCCGTGCCGCAGTGAGGCCGCTGAGCCCTGCACCCACCACGATGACGCGCATCGTAGGTCAACCAGTCCTGAGGACGGACCTGCTGGATTGTCGGGTTCGTTCGATGTGTTCCGTTCGATCGATGAAGTCGACAACGATCCGGTTGAACGTTGACGCATGCTCCACCATCAGCCCGTGTGCGGCGCCGGAAATCACCACGAGTTCGGCATGTGGAATTCGCTCCACTATTTCTTCGCTGTCAGCACGTGGGGTGAGAATGTCTTGGTTGCCCACCACCACAAGAGTGGGAACCAAGATTTGGGAAAGTTCGGCAACCATGGAGTCGTCGGTATCGAGAATTGCTGCCACTTGTTTGGAAAATCCTGTGGAAGGTCGGAACGTGGCAAAGGGCCCGAGCCATCCAATTGCTGGCGCAAGCCGTCGGAACGACCGAGGCCCGACCATCCAGCGCATGGATTCGTTTGCCCATTGTCGAACACCCCGCACGTTTGCAGTGTCCGCCCAGTGCTGGAGGAGCTCGGTTCGCCAGGGGAGATTTCGACATGCCGTACAAGCGAGTGTGAGCGAACGAACGCGCTCGGGATACTTGACTGCAACAATCTGTGAGATTGCACCACCCATCGATGCGCCAACGATGTGCGCGGTGCGAATCCCGTAGTGGTCGAGCACTGCAATGGCGTCGTCCGCCATGTCCTCCAGAGTGAACTCGGATTCGGGTACGGAACTTCGCCCCGCGCCGCGATTGTCGAAGGCAATCGTGCGGAACTTGGTCGCCATGGCGAAGCGTTGTAATGCCCAGCCGTTCTTGTTCATGCCAAGACCTTGAATCAAGAGCACCGGTGGTGCATCGTCCTTGCCGGTCACCTGGGTGTGGATGGTCACTCCATCGGGACGCTTGAGGTAGGGCATCAGGCAACCTGTTCGGTGGGTTGGCGTGGTCCGACACGAACGATTGATGGCCAGGAGTACAGTCGCTCGATCACCTCGCCGGTGGAATGTGTCGGCTGATAACCGATGTCTCGAACATTGCTCACCGCAGTTCTGCCGTGTCGCAACAACTCAACGACATGGTCGGGAAGTGGTGCACCCGCCAATGTGGTCAGCGAGGCAGTAACTCGCCATGTGTGTGGCACCACTGGGGCAACAATGCGGCGTCCTTGCCGGGCAACATCCGCGATGGTGACGGGTTCGTGTGCGGCAACGTTCACTGCGCCGTGCGCGCCATGCGTTGCTGCGTTGACCACTGCGCGAGCGGCATCGTCGTCAGCAACCACTTGAAACGATGCTTTCGAGAACGGATCGATTGGAATCACGGGTAGGCGTAGAAGTCGCCCGAGTGGGCTTGGCACATGGGCACCGATGACGGGTGCGAATCGCAGCATCGTGACCGTTGCAGTGCGTGGTGCGGCATCGCGCACCATGGTTTCGAGTTCGGTCAACATGTGACCGTACGTGGAGGTCGGGATCAGTGGTGCCGACTCGTCGGCTGGATTCCGCAGTGGAGCACCGTAGACCTCAAGTCCAGAACGGACTACCAACCGTGACAGCCCGTCAAGCTGTTCGAGCGCATTACAGAGCGCCCGTGCGTAATTGCCGGTTGCTACGCGAGCGTCATTGGTGCCGAGTCGGGCATGGGGCTCCCACACTCCGAGGTGAATGACAACGTCTGGTCGGTACGCAACCACGTGTCGAACGAAACCGATCGGGTCGTCATGCTCCACTCGCACGAAGGTGGTTCGCCGTAGTCGGCGACGTGGCGGGTGTACGTCGATTCCAAGAACGTCGGAGAATCGGGCGTCGTGTTCGAGTAGGGCAGTTGCAAGCGAGCCAAGTTCGCTACCGACGCCAATCACCAGCAAACGCTGTTGCGACATATGGTTCAGAGTAGCGAGTGATGAACTTCTCGGTGAACGTTATGCGTTGCGGAGCTCGTGTGCACGAAAGATGAGCGATCGTGATGCTGGCTCGAGCGCGCGATTGGTGAGTCGCTCAATCAACGTGACGGCCTCGGTGGGCTCTTCCACCACGCCCAGCCAGCGAAGGTAGGCACCCATAATGCTGATGAGTTGATCGCCGACTTCTTCGGCATGCACAATCACACGCGTGCCGGCAGCCAGGAGGCCGTTCAGTTCGTTGAAGAAAGTGCGACACCAATGGTCGATGTCGTCACTGGTGAGGAGGGGCAGATGTCGACACGGCATTCCCAGCTCGTCGTACGTATGCAAATTATGGGGAGCGCTGCTGATGTTGACGATGCAGTGGAAATCGTTCTCACGCAGCCATATGACCTCCTCTTGGCGACGAACCTTGCGGTGGCTCGCACCGTATCCGCCAGGTCGTTCACAAATAGCGAGTTGATTCTTGACGATCCAGATGAGATCGCGGGGCTGGATTCCTAGCGCCCACTTACCACGGAGTTTCTGAGACATCGGGTGACGATGTTACCTCATGTGGATGAGGTGAATTTCCAGCCGTTGGTGACTTCGCCGAACCGAACGTCCCTGACCAATATCGCAGGCAACCGCTTCGCCGCGTGCGACGGTGAGCACACGCTCCACTGTCGCAAAATCGGGTGGTTTCGGATTGCTCAGCCACTGACGAATTGCTCGTCGAGCAATGGCGCGCGGCGCCGTGCTGATGGCTCTTGCATCAGTGGGGTCGATCACTGCTGCCAGTTCCTCCAATACGTCGTCATCCTCGCGAAGTACTGCGGCTTGACGAGTCAGCACTTCCACGATGTCACGCTTCGAGATGTCAACGAGGAGCGGTACGAGTTCCTCGCGCACGCGCACGCGTTGAAACCGATGATCATCGTTCATGGTGTCGTGTAGTGGTGTGACGCCGAGTTCCGCGCACAATGCGTGGGTTTCGCTGCGGCGGATACCCAGGAGTGGACGATCATCATGTCGCATTCCGGCAAGACCCGCGGTGCCAGAACCCCGCAACAGGTTGATGAGCACGGTCTCTGCCTGGTCGTCGGCGGTATGGCCGGTGAGCACGTCGTCAGGAAGTGCCGCATACCGTGCGTCACGAGCACGCGCCTCCAAATTGGGGCCTTGTTCTACTGCAATGGACCGCAACACACATTCGACATTGAGTTGCGCGCAAATCGACTCCACAAATGCAAACTCATGTGTGGATTCGGCACGCAACCCGTGATCGATGTGCCAGACCGTCACTGGCTGCTCGGTACGTGCCGCCAAAAAGAGCAATGCGAGTGAGTCCGCTCCGCCCGATACGGCACAGTGCAAGGTATTGCGGTGAGGAAATCGTGCGCAAGACAACAGTCCACTGGCCAATGGCGATGAGAAGAGCGCGTCAATGAGGGCGCTCATGGCGCTTCAATCCTTAGTTCGATTGTTGCTGAGCACGTCGTTGCGCTCGAGTTGGATGCTTCTTTGCTTCCACGGCGCGCAGATATCCGGCCACCAACGACACGACCGCACCGATGCCGGCCAGCAAGAGACCCGCACCAAGCCACCAGTGCCATGGAACCGCCGCGAACATCAGTCCGAAGTCTACTTCGGTAGCGTGACGCCATGCGAAAAATAACTGCAACGTGTCTCGCTCTGGTAAGTGCATTGGTGCTTGGAGCGTGCGGTGAAACCGTCAACATCGGGGAAAACGGTGTTGCCCAAGGCATCACCGTGCAGGCAACCGGTACGGCCGATGTGGTTCCAGACGCGGTTCGCCTTTCGCTCAGCGTGAGTGTGTTGGCGGAGTCCAATGACGTGGCGCTGTCAGGGGCAGCAAACACCTCGGAAAACGTGCGATCAGCACTGACCGATCTCGGAATTGACGCTGCCGATGTTGCTACGCAAACGGTGACGGTGAATCCGGAGTACAGCTACACCGAGTCCGAGGGTCAAAAGATTGTCGGCTATCGAGCCTCGCAAGTTTTTGATGTGTTGATTCGTGATGCCGCAATGGCCGGCGCCGTGATCGATGCCGTGGTAGCCGCTGGTGGCGCCAATGTGTCGATCAATTACACATCTCCCGTAGTGGACGATGCGACTGTTGGTGCGGTAGCCGCTCGTGAGGATGCAGTGGCAAAGGCTCGCGCAAAAGCCGAGGAATACGCGAAACTCCTTGATGTTGACCTTGGCGACGTGGTGTATCTCACCGAAGTGTCGGCACCAACGAACGTTGTGGTCGGTGCGAAGGCTGATGCGATGGCAGAAAGCTCAGGAACCGTGATTGATCTCGGCACCCAAGAAGTGAGTGTGACGGTAGAAGTTCGCTGGGAAATCCGTTAGCTGAGGTCAGTCAACGAGATCACGAATTCGTAGCCATTCCCGAATGACTCTGCTGATGTTATGGCGAGTTGCAGCCATGGTTCGGTCCCACTCCTCATCAGAGACATCATCAAACTTGTCCCCAAATTCACCTTCAAAGGTTGATCTCTCTAAACGGGTGATGAATTCTTCGAAATCGCTAGTACGCCATTCCTTTTCACTCCGCTGCACTAGTTCCAAAACTCTGCGAAGGCTGGACGAATCTTCTATGGAGTAGTAGCCCGGTGCTTCTCTAAAGTGAGACTCTCCAAGGCTAATTACTGGAGTTCCATTAAGGGCAGCGTTTGCAGTTATTGATGAATGAGATACGCAAGCTACTGCGCGTGCTCGCCGGACAATGTCCTCGTTATTGGTGGCATGATGAATCAGTTGCACGCCACGTATCGCTGCAATCTGTGAGAAAAACCCTGGCTCGCGCTTCAATAGACGTCGAAACTGGTGTGGATGTTCCTTAACAATAAGTGTCCAGTTGTGAGGAAGAGCATCCGCCAGAAAAGCTACAGCTTCACGCATCCGGTAAAAGCTCTTCGCTTTGATTGATGAGGACGTCTCAGGTTGAAAGTGGAGGGGAAAATAGACATAGTTACCTTCAAGATTTGGTTGGACAACATGCCTCCGTTCTTCCCTTTGAGCCTCTCTAGTGTGTCGCATAAGGTTCCGTGTTTGCGAGAATGTTCTGATACTGCGTTGCGGTGATTTAAAGAATCGAGTGAACTTTGTGCCAAGAATTCGAAACGAGGTCCCGAGATTGAGTTTGTTTTTAGAGATATTTCGGTCAAAGAGCCATGATGTAACTACAGAAGTTTTGTAACTGCCGACCTTGCTCTCAGAGCGAAGCCCTGCATCGGGCGACCCCTTGATTGAAGACAATGACCGCCGAATAAATCGCGGATCCTCGTTCTCAATCTCATTTCCAATCCGATTCTTCAACTTGTACCCAAGATCGAGTTTGCCAAGGCCCACCTCATCTTCTTGAATAAACAACACTCGTGGGAATTGACCAGTGATATTGAAGACAAGTGTGGGGATTCCTTTGGCACGTGCTAGTTGAAGTGCAACGAAGTCGTAGCCCTCCTGTCCGAGGTTCTCATGTACTACTGCGTCAATTTGGTGGTGCTCAAGGATGTAATTCCAAAATCGACAGTGGCGATCAAACAGATCCTTCCGACTGTCATAGGAATCGAAATAGGTCGGAACTCCGCGAATTGGAGCCGGATAATTCGACGCTGGACGAACGGCGGCTAGACCAAGCAGATTGAGAATTTTGCCTTCGTATGGCGCCATCAGACTGCTTAGCTCAGGGGTCATTGCCAGACTCGCAGTGTCTACAGACTCGTAACGTCCGAGAAAAGCGTCATATTGAGTAGTAACTACGAGGTCAAATGCTGATTTCTCAAACTGAGGTTGCTTTTCAACTCCGGCAATCCAAATCCCTGGAACTAACTGTCGTAACTCTTCCAACACTCCACGTCCAGCTGCAGTCGATCCAAGTTCGAGGGCAAGAATTCGTGGTGGATTCATCATTTGCTTCGACAAATCCTACTTGTATTAATCGACAGAGCCCGAGGCGGGAATCGAACCCGCGCCCTACGCATTACGAGTGCGTTGCTCTACCACTGAGCCACTCGGGCGCGACTCATCACACTACCGCTTGGTTTACGGCCAGAAGCGTGCGATGTCGGTGTTACAAGCATCCAAGTCGATGACTTGGCCCCATGAATCCTCGTACAACACCGTGCCACCGACGGGCTTGCCGTCCGGCAGGAACGATTGATTGAACCACACGAAGTACCGCCGACTGCATGGCAAATCGTAGGGATTTTGGTACATGTATTGATTGCGAATCGGCCAATGAAAGGTTGCTGCAAACAAACTTTGTGGCTCGTTGCTGTAGATGGCCGCGTCAGCGGGAAGTGACGCCGCGAACTCGTGGATCGGAACGCTGCGATGGAACTCACTGCCCCAATATCGGCCGTCACGTCCAAAGTCGATGCTGTTGTTCACGGTGGTGACTGCGTGCCAAGCGGGCAGCATGAGCAGCAGGGCTGGCAGAACGAGCGGCAGTCGGGTGCCGCGTAGCGAGTCAAGAGCCACAACAAGCATCAGGATGATCGGCACGTAGAGACCGCTCATCATGCGGGAATCCAGCGGGCCCATCTCGTGATAGACGAATCGATACACGGAGAACCCGGAATAGACAATGAAGACGAAAGCACAGGCAGCAACGATGACGATTGCATCACGACTCTGCTGGCGAGCACGGATGAAAAATCCCACGAGTACGAGAACGAGGACAACCCACAACACGACACCAGCCACCTGCATGAGTGCAGAAAAATCACTCCACTTGAGATAGATGCCGCCTTTGCCGTCGAGCGGGGGACGCGCAATCAACCAACTGCCAAGCGTCCCGGTGAACGTTTTGAGTGGATCAAGCAACGTGCCACCACCTGGTTGGCGATATCCAGTGAGGTAGCCAGTCAGATCCTTGTTTCGCATCAGCCACAACCATGGCAACACCATGGAGATGGAGAGCGAGGTTCCCGCCCGCAAGAAGGACAACATCACACCCGATCGCCGCACTTGGACGCGTGCCGCTATGAGTGCGATTGGTACGGCATAGAAGGGTCCGACGTACCGCATGAAGAACAATGCGGTGAAAACGGCGGCAAGGGCGAGATCCCATGGCCATGATCGTTCGCGAGTGGCGATGACCATGGCAACGAGAACCAGGGCAATGAATGGTGGCTCGGACCACGCCATCGTGAAGATATCGACGAGTGCGGGACTCAGCGCCACCAACGCCACACCGGTCCAGCGAGCGACAGGACCAACGCCAGCGCGACTGAGTAGTGCGTGAGTGCACCACACGATCACCATCATGCAGAGTGCATTGACGATGCGCAACGAAACATCGGGCGAGAGTGAGATCCAGTCGCCGACGGCGACGAACGCCGACAGCCCTGGCGGGCGAATTGCCATCGGCACACCGGTGACATCGAGTGCACCGCGACCAGCGGCCATGCTCAGTCCTACGGCGATGTAGTCGGTGGAGTCCCAACTCAAGCCAATTCCGTTGCGATTACCAATCACGCTCGGAAGTGCGCTCAGAAGGGATACCAGAGCGACTGGTTGGCGGCGAATCAGCGCGAAAGTCTCCATCGCAGTGTGTGCTTGAGAATACGCCATCCGTACCGGATGCCGTTCACTCGTGAGAGTTCATCGCCATAGAACGTTGGGATTGGGATTTCAAGGATTCGCTGCCCACTCTCAATCATCTGCAGGATGATTTGGGTATCAAAGTCGTAATAGTCGGCATTGAGTTCAAACCCCACTTGTGCAAGTGAGGTCACGGAGTAGGCCCGATAGCCACTGTGCCATTCGCTGAGGTTGACACCCGCAATTCGATTCTGCAGAAACGAAAGTACCTTGTTGCCGATGTACTTGTACTTTGGCATCCCACCTCGTAGGGCGGCACCGCGCTCCAGCATTCGTGAACCAAAGACCACGTCGGCACGGCCTTCCACGATCGGCTCCACCATTCGGGCGAGGAACTCCGGGGCGTACTGGCCGTCGCCATGCAGGAGCACGACGACATCGAGTTCGTGATCGATCATCCAGCGGTAACCCGCTTTCTGATTACCGCCGTAGCCGAGATTGACGGGACGTCGAATGACGTGAAGAGGCAGGTCGGGACGAGATTCCTTTACCCGCATCCCCACTTGAAACGTGTCGTCGGAACTCGCATCGTCACAAACGAGGATGGTATGTAGTGCTGATCGAAAGTCGTGTGGAATTCGATTGAGCACCGACTCGAGAGTCGCACTCGCTTCGTACGCAACGACAAGGACGCCGACCCTCACATCAGGCCTCGATCATGGAGCGCCGTCCCGCAATCATTCGCAGAGACGGACACTTGGCGAACAACGCGTGCAGGAGCAAGGTTTCGTTCACGTTGAGCGGCAGAGCGCTGACTGCATCGTGAATGTGGTGTACGGCCCGTTCATAGATGACGGGGTCAACGCCGTCCTGCAGGCTCGTGACAACCTTGTGGTATTCGGCCGCCATGAGCGAAAGACCCTCGCGTAACTCGTCGGTCTTGAACTTGCGCAGTTGTCGCTTGTGTACTTCGGCCAGGGCTCGCCGACCACTCCCACGCTCACCCATCAGCTTCACCCGAGACTCGAGCGCTTCGAGGTCGGCTTCGTGTTTGGCGAGCAACGGCTCGGCAGCACGTTCGATCAGGGAGGTGACGGCTTCGACGGCTTTCACGACCGCGGCACCACTGCCGTCGAGTTGGTAGGGAACTTCGGCGAACGCCGCCTGACGTTGGGCGAGTGCAGTATCAGTTACCAAGATGCGAGCGCGATCCAGACTTCCGGCTGCTGATCGTGCTGCCCGCTGTGCCGTATCCCAGTCGACTCCTTCGGTTTCGAGTTGTTGTGCGATACGTGTGGTGTCGATGGCGGGAAAGGGCACGGTGACACAGCGTGACGTGATGGTGTCGAGTGTCGGGAGGAGTTGTTCGGCAAGCAAGATGAACACCAGCTGGTCGTTGGGTTCCTCGAAGGTCTTCAACAGACGTGCAGCAGCCGTATCGCGCATGAGATGCACTTCGTGAACGATGACGACGCGGAGGTTGGCTTCCGTTGGGGTCAGTACCGACTGTTGCACGATTGCTTGTGCCTCGTCACTATCGACTGCTGCACCTTCGCGCACAATTTCGGTGACATCCACGAAGGCGCCTCGCATGATGAGGTCGGCCACCCGCGTGTCGGCGTCGTCACTACCAGTGACGAGCCGTGCCGCAAATGCGCGGGCGGCCGTTTCTTTGCCCGCGCCCTCGGGACCCACGAACAGGTAGGCGTGTGTCGGTCGTTCTGCCAAGAGTCGCAAACGGGAAAGAGCCGTGTCTTGCCCAATGACACTGTCCCAAACGCTGGTCATAAGCCGAGTCGATCGCACACAGCCCGGCGAATGATGAGTTCAAGTTCGTCCTTGGGTGGGGTCGCATCGATGACCAGCCAGCGATCGGGTTCACGCTGCGCGAGTTCGTCGAAGCCACTCATCACGCGACGAAAGAAGGCGTCATCTTCACGCTCAAAACGGTCAGTGTCACGTTTTTGCAAACGTGCACGCACGGCCTGGAGGTCCACGCGGAGGTACACCACCAGATCCGGCCAACGGGAGTTGATGGCAAAGTCGTTGAACGCCCGCAGTTGAGCAAGATCGAGTTGGCGTCCGTAGCCCTGATACGCCAGCGACGAATACACACTGCGATCGCTGATGACATGACGACCGGACTCCAGAGCCGGCACCACCAACTCATGGAGGTGCTGCGCGCGGTCTGCCGACATCAACAGCGCCTCGGCGCGTGGGGAAAGGTGGGTATTGGCCGTGTTGGCCATGATTTCACGAAGGGTGGTGCCGATGACCGTGCCACCGGGCTCGCGTGTGACGATGGCGTCAAGGTGGGCTGCGAGTCGTTTGACGTGCGTGGATTTTCCGCAGCCCTCAACACCTTCGAATGCGATGTATCGGCCAGGCATCGACCTCACGCTAGGGCGTGGGTACGCAGTGATTAGTCCTTCTTCTTGGGCTTCTTTACCGCTGGCTTTTTCTTCGGAGTGGTTGTCTTTGGCGTTTCTTTCGCATCATCTGATGCGGTATCAGCGTCGTTGGTAGCGGCAGTTTTTGCCTTGGCGCGGGGTTTTGCCTTCGCCCTGGTCTTTGGTTGTGGCGGATTCGCACGTCGTGCCGCCAGCAACTCGAATGCGCGCTCCGGGCTCATGTGTTCGAGACGATCACCACGAGTAAGGCTCGCGTTGGTTTCGCCGTCGGTGATGTAGGTGCCGAACTTTCCATCCTTGGCAACGACTGGTCGGGCCGAGATGGGATCGTTACCGAATTCGCGCAGCGGTGGTTTTGCAGGACCACGACGACCGAACTTGCGCGGCTCGGCCAACAGCGCGAGTGCCTGATCGATAGTGATGGTGAAGATCTCCTCATGTGATGCAAGGGTTCTGCTGTCCTTCACCTTGGTGATGTACGGACCGTAACGACCGCTTTGTGCCGTGATTTCAACGCCGTCACTTGGATCTGCTCCGATGACTCGGGGCAAGGAAAGCAACTTGGTGGCAACCTCCATCGTTACTTCCGCCGGCTTCATTTCGGGAAACAACGACGCTGTCTTGGGCAGTGGTGCGTCCTTGTCGTCGCTTCGATCACCCAACTGGATGTATGGGCCGTAGCGTCCAGACTTCACGTACACCGGAAGATCGTTCAACATGCCGATGGGTTCGTCGTTGCTCGGAGCATTGAGGAGTTCCACTGCCTTGGTGACCGTGAGATCCTCCGGCGTCAAATCCTCGGGCACACCCGCAGTGCGTTCACCGGAGCGAACATAGGGGCCGTACTTGCCGGGACGGACCTCGATCATTTCTCCAGTGTCGGGGTGTCGACCCACGATGAAGCCGTTGATCTCGCGTGCGTCAATCGAGTCCTTTGCCGCCTCGGTCACGGGGAAAATGCCAGGCAGTTCCTTACCGTTGCCGAAATAGAACTCGCGAAGCCACGTGCCTCGGTCGCGCTCACCTCGCGCAATCTCGTCGAGCTCCTCCTCGACGATTGCGGTGAACTTGTCGTCGACGATGCTGGCGAAGTGTTGGGTGAGTAGTCGAACCACTGCAAATGCCGTCCAGCTGGGGACGAGTGCTTGGCCCTTCTTCCATACGTATCCACGATCGACGATGACCTTCAAGATGTTGGCGTACGTCGACGGTCGACCGATGCCGAGCTCTTCGAGCTTCTTCACCAGGGTTGGTTCGGTGTAGCGCGCTGGTGGAGTCGTGGAGTGGCCAACTGCGGTGAGCTCGGCGACCGACACCTTGTCGCCCACCTTCAGAGCCGGCAGGATTGCTTCGGCGTCGTCATCACTCTTGTCTTCGTCGAGCTCTTCGTAAACGGCGCGATAACCAGCAAATGTGATGGTCGTGCCACTTGCGCTGAACTCGCAGTCGGCCGGCTCCGTGGTTGGGGCCTGTGCGCTGAGGCGCAGCATCAGCGTGGTGCCCTGGGCATCGCCCATCTGCGAACCCAACGTGCGCTGCCAGATGAGGCGGTAAACGTTCATCTCTGTTGCGTTCAACTCACCACGAAGCGTTTCGGGTGATCGCAACGGCAAGGTTGGCCGGATGGCTTCGTGGGCCTCCTGGGCATTTTTCACCTTGGACTTGTAGGTGCGTGGCTCGTCCGGGACGAACTGTTTGCCGTAGGTGGAGGTGATTTCGGCTCGGATGGCGGCCATGGCTTCGTCACTCAGCCCCACGTTGTCGGTGCGCATATAAGTAATGAATCCGGACTCGTAGAGCCCCTGGGCTATGCGCATCACTTCACCTGCACTGAGGCGCAATTTGTTGCCCGCTTCCTGTTGCAGGGAACTGGTAATAAATGGAGCCTTTGGCGACTTGCGATAAGGCTTTTCGTCGATGGAGCGAACGTTGAGGTCGCTACCGGTGAGTGCTGCCGTGAGCTCATCGGCACGGTCCTTGGTGATGACCGAAACACCATCCTTGGCAACGCCCTTGCTGTCAAAGTCACGACCGGAAGCCACTCGCATTCCGTTGAGAGTGGAAAGGATGGCCTTGAACGAAGGTGCAGTTGCGGTGACGGCTGCCAAGTCCCAATAATCGGCGACGACATAATCCATTCGCTCTTGTTCGCGCTCCACCACCAACCGAATTGCGGGGCTCTGTACTCGACCGGCAGATAGCCCGCGGTTTACTTTGCGCCACAAGATTGGCGACAATGTATATCCAAAGAGTCGATCCAGTACACGACGCGCTTCGGCAGCGTCAACGAGTTCTTGATCGATGGCTCGGGTATTACGTACCGCTTCGTCGATGGCGCTGCGGGTGATCTCGTGGAACACCATCCGTTTGACCGGCACCTTTGGCTTTAAATACTCCACGAGGTGATGTGAAATCGCCTCACCTTCGCGGTCTTCGTCGGTTGCGAGATACAACTCCGTGGCATTCTTCAGCGCCGCTTTGAGTTCACGGATGACCTTGGTACCTCGCTCGGTGACTTCGTAGTTGGGACGGAAGTCGTTCTCCACATCGACTTGCAGGCCAGACTTGGGAAGGTCGGCGATGTGTCCGACCGATGCGTGTACGTCGAAGTCCTTCCCGAGCAACTTGCCAATGGTTTTTGCCTTGGCAGGCGATTCAACGATGACGAGTGGTCGTGACATGCAGCAGTATTCCGTTGTAAGACATTGAAGTCGGGCAGTCAAGCACCTGAAATCGAAAATTCCAACTGAGTAGCGTGAAAGTCATAGTGCGCAACGCTTTGAGCGATCTTGGCTGGAACAAATCTTTTGAGCGTGCGATGCACGATTCGATCGCGACGAGTGACGACCAACTCATTGGACGGGTGAAACGAATCGACCGAGGATGGAGCACATTCCTCTGTGTGCCGGAGGTTTCGGCAGTGGAAAACAATTCGCTGCACGAGCGGCGAGTACGAAACATCGGCGCGGATGTGGCCGTTGGGGACTGGATCGTGGTGACACCGGATTGTGAGCGAATGGTCGGTGTGGTGCCACGAAAATCACAATTGGTACGACGGGCCTCCGCAGAGGGAATTCGTTTTGAGTCCCAGACCATCGCGGCCAATATTGACGTGGTGTTCCTCACGCACGGTTTGGACACTCCACCAAACCAACGGCGGTTGGAGCGCGAGTTGGTTTTGGCCTTCGACTCTGGAGCACGTCCCGTGGTGGTGCTCACCAAGAGCGACAGCGTGGGCGAATTGGAGAGTGCGGCAGCACTTGGAGTTATGACCGCCACCTCACTCGGTGTCCCGGTGCATGTGGTGAGCAGTATCACCGGCGATGGTCTTGTTGTCCTGCGTTCGTACACGCGTGGTGGTGCGACCATCGCAGTCTTGGGTGCCAGCGGGGTTGGAAAGTCGACATTGGTGAATGCCCTTACCGGGAGCGATTCGCAGGAAACCGGAGGAATCCGCCTTACCGACAAGCGAGGTCGTCACACCACAACGGCCGTCGACCTCGTTCCACTCGCGGATGAGGGATGGTTGATCGACACACCGGGAGTCCGGGCAGTCGGCCTTTGGACGAGTGGACACGGCATTGAGCGAGCGTTCGCCGACATTTTTGCGCTCGCGGGGCAGTGCAAGTTTCGGGACTGCAAACACGACAACGAGCCCGGGTGCGCAGTGAAAGCGGCGATCGCTTCGGGCACGTTGGATGGTGCTCGATTGGAAAGCATGAGTCGACTGGTGGAGGAAGAAGCCGAACTCGAACGCGAACAGCAGCGCCTGTCGCGACGAAGGTAGCGCTACAACGTTCCGGCTTTCAACATCGCCAGTACGTCACTGGCTCGTTGGCGAAGTGCGTCACCGTCCTTGAGTTTTTGTGCCGCGCGAACCTGGGTGGCCATACGTGGATTCTTCACGAAGCGCTCCGCATGGCGTAGGAGGAAGTCCCAATACAACGTGGTGAACGGACATGCGTCATCCCCGACTCGTTTGGTGCGGTCGAATGCACAGTCTTTGCAGTAGTTGCTCATGCGGTCGATGTAGGCACCACCAGCGGCGTACGGCTTTGACGCCATCATCCCTCCATCGGCATGCAACGACATGCCAATCACGTTCGGCACCATCACCCACTCCGCTGCGTCAACGAACGAGTCCCACATCCATCGCGTGAACTGTTGAGGGTGCACTCCGGCAATCAACGCCAAGTTGCCCAGCACCATGAGCCGGGGAATGTGATGCACCCAACCCCGCTCGCGTACGTCATCCAGAATTCCCGATACGCAACGCATCTGTGTGGCTCCACCGCTAAAGAGCGGGGGTAGATCAGCACGTGCATCCAGATGATTCAGTTCTGCATAGTCGGGCATGTGTCGCCAATAAAAGTTCCACACGTACTCGCGCCAGCCAATGACCTGACGAATGAAGCCTTCAGCGGAGTTGATCGGCACGCGACCTGCCCGGAACTCTTCCTCCACTCGATCACACACCTCGCCGGGGAGTAGCAATCCGAGATTCAGGTATGGCGAGAGCACCGAGTGCGCAAGATGCCAGTTGTTGGCCAGCATTGCGTCTTCGTGCGGGCCGAACATCGGGAGCACGCGGGTAACGAAGAATTCGAGACGTTGGAGTGCTTCGGATCGCGTGGTGGCCCACACATCCACCGGTATGGGCCATCGATCGTGCCCATCCTTTGGAGGGCGTTCACGATTGAGCTCGTCATAGTTCCACTCGCCACCTGTGGGCTGATCGCCGTCCATGAGATAACCGAGTCGTCTACGTTGCCAACGGTAGAAGTCCTCCATCTTGAAGCTCTTCCGCGTGCCTGCCCACGTTGCAAAGTCGTTCGGATGGCACAAGAACTGGTTGCTCATCACGATGTCGCACCCGAGTTCGGATACCAAGCGGCGAGCAGTGACGGAGTTGGGCTCGGTTACCACGATTCGTTCGGGGCGATATTCCGCACGATGTGCTGCAACACCTTCACGCATGGTTGCCGCGTGGCGATGATCAACGGTGAAGCCAGACTCACGTAACTCGCTCGCAAACGCCTCGATGGCTCGTGTGTACAAGGCGATGCGCGCGGGATGCCATGGTCGGGATGCAATCTTGTCGGCAGCCGTGATGAGCAGAACGCGGTGGGTCTGCGGAGTTGCCGTTGCGAGAGCACCAATCTTGCGATTGAGCTGATCGCCGAACACCCACACCGTGTTGCGTGTCGTCATTGCGCCGACGCTACTGGTCGTCGATGTCGTATTCCGTCGCAAAGCTGGCCTGTCCTTCTATACGTTGCGCATTGCCCAGCCAGCGCAGTGAACTTGCCGTCAACGATGTTCGGGGTTCCAGACTCACTCGCACCGTCAGCACGTCGTTGTCCACGGTGAGCTTCCAGCGCACATCTGATCTGCCAGTACGAGCGACGGTCGCGGCCACACCGTCATGTGCTTCGTCAATGCTCGTGGACTGACTGGCCTGACGAGCGGCATCACGCGCAATCAGGTCGGCCTGGAGTTGATCACGCGCAATTGCTGTTACATCAAATAGCGCAACAATCATCAGCACGAAGAGAGGTAAGAGGAGCGCTAGCTCCACCGTCGCCTGGCCGGTGTCGGTCGTTGAGTGTTTGCACGAATGGACGGAATGTTTTAGCAACGTGCTTACTCGTCAATGGTTTCGGCTCGACTGAGCACGTTGGAGAGCACATTCTCGAAGAGTTCTCCGATTCTTCCTGCACCGCCACCATCGGTAGCCCACGCCACCACGAGCAGAGCAATCACCGCAGCGCCAATGAGCACGAGTGCGTACTCGGTAGTGGCTTGGCCGGGATCGGTATGGGCTCTCTCTGCGTCGGGGGTGTGTTGGTGAACGTGTGATCGAAACATGTTTCCTCCTTGTGTCATGTCAGCAGGTCCATGTGCACCGATGAAAATTGCGACACCAAGAGTGGAACCACGGCGAGCATGACGTAGGCCGGCAGGATGCACCCCACGAGTGGCAACGTCAAGCGAACGGGGAGGGCTCGAATTCGAGCATCAGCTTCCCGTCGCCGTTGAGTGTGTGCATCGCTGGCAAGCCGTTCAAAGAGTTGTCGTGGAGGCAGACCATCTCGTTCGGTGTCGATGAGCCCGTCGACGAGGGCTTGGGCGCCCAACCCAAATGAGCGTCGATGCGTGGTGAGTGCATCCATGAATCGGCTACCTGTGCGCACGTCTTCGCCAACTCGACGAGAGGTCTCACCAAACTCGCCCGGCGTGTTGTCGGCAGCGGCAAGAAATGCAAGTGCTGGAGGTTTACCAGCCCGCAGGTGGACGGAAACTACGTCGATGAAGTCGGGGATGTCGGAGTCCACATTGCACGCTTGATGCGACAAGCGTTGGACCCAGCGACGACCTACCCATTGCAACACACTTCCGATACACAGACACCCCAACCCTGGTGCAGATAACAGGAATGATCTTGCTGTCGGATGACGAACAAGCAGCCACACCACCAGCACCAAGGGCACCCAGGTGAGCACTGTGATGGATGCTTTGGTGTGGGCAACCGCGGCGTGCGATTCAGCAGCGATGGCCGCAGCAGTGCGTAGGGCTCGTGCCGCAGTCTCGACTGCGTGCACCGCATCGCCCCCTTCGGCGGCGACGGTGATGGAGCGGAGGGCGAAGTTTTCATGGTGGTTCTGTGCATGTCTGGTGAGGTCGAGGAGCGAGCGACCATCACTGCAGGAGACGGCAAGCCAATTCCATTCTTCCAACTGGTGTCGTTCGATCGCTCGTAGAACGGCGCAATGCAGCGAAGCACCCAATCGAAGTTCTCGACCGATGGCGTCAAGAACATCGGCGTATCGCTCGCCATCAGGTGAATGAGTGGACGTACGGGATGATCGCCAACGGAATCGAAGGGACGGGCGGTTCCGCGAAGCCAACCGGTTTCGCGTGACCACGCGAAACAGCAGTGGTTCAGCGACATGTCGGGCGAATACCGCTGATGTAATCGTCCACGCACCAGTCCCAACGAGGAGGAACATCACGAACGACCCCCTCGCACAGCCATTACGAACGTCCGCGTGAGAGACGTGCGACAGCCGCGCCCTGAGTCCAGATGGTCTTGGTGCCGAGCACATCAGGGCGCATCGATACTTCAGTGATGGTGGCAACTCGACGGTGACCGTTCGGCGAGCGCTCAACATGAATGATCACATCCACAGCAGCTTGCAAGTGCTCACGAACTGCTGCGAGTGGCCACTGCGGTGCCGCCTGTAGCACCATCGACTCGATTCGGCGCAACGCGTCGTCGGGAGAATTGGCGTGGCACGTGGCGAGTGATCCATGATGACCAGTGTTCATTGCCGTCAGCATGTCGAGTGCTTCGTTCCCGCGAACTTCACCGAGTACGAATCTGTCGGGTCGCATTCGCAGTGCACTCCGCAAAAGTGTGGAAAGACTTACCTCCAGAGACCCGTCGTAGGTTGCCGGGCGCGCTTCGAATCGAAGGACATGTTCGGTTTGTAGCCGCAACTCGGCGATGTCCTCCACGGTGATGAGTCGTTCGCCAGGAGTGACACACCCGCACAGTGCATTGAGCAATGTGGTTTTTCCACTGGATGCAGCACCTGCCACCACCACGTTGCAGCGTTGGGCAACGATGTCACGCAAGAGAGAGACAACGTCGTCGCCACCGAAAGCCGACAAGGGAAGATCGCGAACGTGGAATCGGCGAATGCTCAAGCAGGGACCATCCACAGCAACGGGCGGGATCACGATGCAGACCCGCGAACCATCAGCGAGTCGGGCATCCACTACTGGTGATGCCTGATCAACTCGTCGTCCAATCGGAAGCAAGATGCGCTCGATGATGCGTGAGAGTTCGCCGTGTGCGAGCACACCAACGTGTTCCACGCCACCCTCACGTTCGATCCAGATCTCTCGACCAGCGTTCACCATGATCTCGCGCACGAGCGGATCGGTAAACCAGCGTGCAAGCGCCGATGTGCGGGACCAGTCGCTGGGAAGCGCCACCACGTTGCTCATAGCAATACCGTGAGTTCCTCGGCCAGTTGTTTGGGAAGGCGGGTCGCCAGCAGACCAGCGTCGACGCTTCGAGCGACACCATCGGCAACCGTTATTTCTGCAACGACAGGGGAACCCACCACCGACTGCACGTCACGTGCGGTGAGTGCACGGCCTGATTCTTTCAGCAGCACCACGCCACGTGGTCGGGAGTGAAGTCGCGCCGCACGTCGCAGTGCGAGATAACACGGTCGAACCACCAACCAGTCGGCATGCGTCACACCTTGTGCTGATACGGGTGGTTGTATCAGGCCGAAGTCGATCACCACGGGGTGGCTGTGTGCAGTGGACATCAGATCCGCCAATGAGTTTTCATCAAAAGAAGTTGCCGAGCCGGCAGGAATTACGTGCAGCCGAGAGGTAGCTGATACGCGCATCGTGAACAGCTCTTGCGCGTCGCGATCTGGACTTGACAACCAGTCGCGAATGCCACGGCCTGCCGGTTCGGCCATGCCGAGCACCGAAGGCACATCACCGCAGAGATCGATGATGGACGCCTCACCATGTTGCTCGGCAAGGGAGAGTGCGAGCGCGGCGGCAAACACGGTCGTGCCACTTCCGCCCTTGACCGACCAGCATGCGTACACTTCGCCCGTCCCTCCGGGTGGATATCACCACCCGACAAGGTGTGTGCCGAAACGGGCGAAGAATGGAAGAAAATTAGGAAATTTTCGTCAAGCCAACTGCCAGTGCTGCAGCCAATCGCGCATTGTTTTCGGCCAGCGCCAAGTTGGCGCGTACGGCCTCGCCACTGGTGTCGGTGGCAATCTCTGCAAGCACCATGGGGGTGACATCGGGTCCACTGATTCCACGGCTTGCTGCGGCATGAAGTGCGCGTTCTATGACGGCGTTCATCATGTCGGCATCGAGTGCGTCGGCGGTCGGCACTGGAGCGCACACCAACATGCCACCACCCATTTGCAATCGATGGTGTGCAACCAGAGCGAGCACGGATACGTCATCAATTCGGTGCTTGAGTGCGATTCCACTTGATTGCACGGTGAACGCAGGAAACTCGCTGCATGCATACCCCACCACCGGCACACCGAGTGTTTCGAGCAGCTCCACCGTGCGTGGGAGGTCAAGAAATGACTTCGCTCCCGCCGACACCGTGACAACGGAGTGACGTGCCAGTGCGTAGAGATCGGCACTGACGTCGCCATGAATCTCGACGCCTCGATGAACACCACCGATACCACCGGTTGCAAACACCTTGATGCCAGTGCGGGCTGCAAGTGCCAGTGATGCCGACACAGTGGTGGCGCCAAACGTCCAGCGCTCGCCGATGGCTATTGCCAGGTCGCGTTCGGCAACCTTTCGTGCTGCACCAAGGATGCGCTCGTGTTCGCTTTCGGTGATTCCCACTCGTGCGATGCCATCGAGCACTGCAGTTATCGCTGGAACTGCACCGTGGGATCGAATGGCAACAATACAACGCTGAAGTGCTTCGGCATTGGCGGGCGAGGGCAGTCCGAGGTTGGAAAAGATTGTGGATTCGAGCGCCACGACCGGACGTTGCGTGCGAAGTGCATCTTCAACTTCGGGGGACACGTGGAGAGCGATCATGACTCCTCCAGCGTCGCACCTGCGCGGGTTACCACGCGAGCCGCCACCGATTGGGCATTGGCGATGCAGTCGGCCAGCGGTGTTTTGCGAGCATGTGCCGTGAGAAAAGCGGCGGCAAATGCGTCGCCGGCACCGGTGCCGTCCACCACATTGGCAACGATGTGAATGGGGTAGTGCGTCTCGGTAGTTCCATCGCCAAACGCCACCACCGGATTTGCGCCATCCTTCACCACCACGAGGTGCGCACCGTGACGGTGCTGGGGGTTCACGCCGGCCGCTAATGCCTCAGCGTTCGTGCAAAACAAGATGTCCGGGCCGACGTCGGCAAGCAACCGTTGTACTGCTGGAGCACCAAGTTGCGCAATGAGCGTGACCGAGGACAAATCCACGGACACCAGGACGCCACGAGTTTGTGCTTCACGAACGAGGGCATGAACTACGGACGAGATTGGTTCGTGCGAAAAGGAGTACAACGGAAGGTGCAGCGTGGTGATGTCGTTCAGCCACGTGGAATCAATCGACGAGAGATCCGTCGCATTTCCGCGATCGGTCAGCATGGTACGCACACCATCGGTGGTGGCGAGCACAACGATGCTCCCGGTTCGACCGCGTCGCTCGCCTCGGACCTCGACTCCGTGTTGCGTGAGTTGTGTGATGAGCGAGTCGCCGAGAGGATCGGCGCCGACACAGCCGACGAAGCGTGATCGGCCCTCGAGTTTGGCGGCAAAGTATGCGACGTTGGCAGCACTTCCGCCGCGTCGCCGAACGATGGTTGCAGGAGTGTCACTATCGGGTTGCATGTGGTCGCGCAACTGCACGACCACATCCTCGATCAAGTCACCAACCGCGCACAGCACGGTGCGACCGAAGTCAGACCGAGAGGAGGTCGCGAGCGCCGGTGTCGCTCGACGGATGACGCAACTTGCTCATCGCGCGAGCCTCAATCTGGCGGATGCGTTCGCGAGTGAGATTGAACGCTTCACCGACTTCTTCCAAGGTGCGTGGCTCGCCACGATCGAGGCCGAAGCGCAAGGCGAGGATTTCGCGCTCGCGAGGGTCGAGTGGGGCCAAGAGCCGGTTGATCTCCTCGGGAAGCATCGCGGTGGCGGCAACCTCGAATGGTGATTCCACCGAGCGGTCTTCGACGACATCGCCAAGTTCGGCATCGCCGTCTTCGCGAAGTGGTTCGCTGAGCGAGAGTGGTTCGTTCGCAAAACGCAAGGCTTCGGTGACCTTGTCTTCCGGCATTTCTACTTCGGCAGCGAGTTCGGCCAACGTTGCTGGGCGGCCAAACTTGAGCTCGAGCCGCGAGCGTGCTTTTTGCAAGCGAGCAAGCGTGTCGCCAGCGTGGACTGGGAGGCGAATGGTGCGTCCGGTGTTGGCGATGCCGCGGGTGATGGCCTGACGAATCCACCACGTGGCGTAGGTGGAGAACTTGAATCCTTTGCGCCAGTCGAACTTTTCGACGGCATGCATGAGGCCCAAATTGCCTTCTTGGATGAGATCGAGCAGCGGAAGACCCGACGCCTGGTACTTCTTGGCAATCGAGACCACGAGGCGAAGGTTGGATTGCACGAATTGACGCTCGGCGCGTGTGCCGAGCCGAACCACTTTGCGCAGTTCGCGTTTACGAGTGGCGCTCATGCGCGCGGAGTTCTCGAGTTGTTTTTCTGCAGCCTTGCCTTCTTCGATTTCCTTGGCGAGGCGGACTTCGTCGTCTTTGGTGAGGAGTACGTATTGGCCGATATCGGTGAGATAGAGACGTACGAGATCTTCTTCGTCTCGATCGATGCGATCTTTGGCCATTGCGTGCCCCCACGTTGTACTTGGAACCGAATATGACAATCGCGCCCTGGTGGGGGCGCGAGCGCGCTCAACGATACCGACAGCCACCAAATCTGCAACCTTGGTTTTTGGGAAATTGACCGCCAAACAGGGAAGTCGCCTGTAGCGTCACGGCAAGTGCTTTGCGTCGTCACGACGTGACCGAGTTGTCGCACATTTGGGCGTGTTTTTCTTGTCGGCATTCCTTACTATGTGGGATATGTCTAACCCCGTCCTCAACGAATCCACGTTCGACAAACTTCGTGAGCGTCATGCCGGAGAAGCTGGCTGGGCCGTAGCCAGCGGTCAACCAGCCGACACGTGGGCGCCACCGATGACCGATGGTCCGGTCAGCACGTACCACGGCGGTGTCATGACGGTTAGTGGGACGGCAAGTGCCAGCATGGTGTTGTTTGCATTACTGATGGTGTCGGCAGCCGTTGGTTGGATTGCCGTCGCCGAACCACAGCCCGGCGTATTGAGCTTTCCGCCGATGGCGTTCGTTGGCGCCATCGTTGGCTTCATCTCCGTGATCGTCACGATGTTCAAGCCCATGACCTCGCACATTCTTGGCCCGGTGTACGCCATCGGTCAGGGTCTCTTCGTTGGCGCACTGTCCAAGATGTTCGATGCCACCTATTCGGGCATCGTGTTACAGGCCGTCGGCACCACCCTGGCCGTCTTTGGTGTGATGCTGTTCCTGTATCGCACACGAATTCTGCGCGTTACCGACAAGTTCCGTCGCATCGTCATTGGTGCAACCCTCGGTGTCGCAGTGTTTTACCTCGCGTCGTTCATCTTCAGCATGTTCGGGGCGAATGTGTCGTTCCTTTCCAGCAGCAGTGGCGTGGGCATCTTGTTCAGCCTCTTTGTGGCCGGTTTGGCCGCATTCAACCTTGCGTTGGACTTCGACTTCATCGAGCGGGGTGAATCGATGGGCTTGCCGCGTCGAATGGAATGGTTCGCGGCTCTCGGATTGCTCGTCACCCTCGTGTGGCTGTACCTCGAGGTGCTTCGCCTCCTCGCCAAACTTCGCGACCGCTAGACACACCTTGCGTGACGCAGGGTCTTCGTACACACACCGATGGTCTGCTGCGTTGCTGGTGGTGCGGTGATGATCCGTTGTACGTCGAGTACCACGACCGTGAATGGGGTCGGCCCGTCCACGACGACACGCGATTGTTCGAAAAGATATGCCTGGAGGGCTTCCAGTCGGGACTGAGCTGGCTCACCATCTTGCGCAAGCGCGAGAACTTTCGTCGCGCCTTTGCCAACTTTGATATAGGTCGCGTTGCTCAGTTTTCGAATGATGATGTGGCACGACTGTTGAGTGATGCGGGAATCGTGCGACACAAGGGAAAAATCAAATCAACCATCAACAATGCGCGACGCTGTCAGGAGCTAATCGCGGAGTTCGATTCGTTGGATACTTTCGTGTGGGGTTTCGTGACGGTTGCATCGGCATCGTCTGCCGACCTTCCTACGCAGAGCGCTGAGTCGGTGCGGCTATCCAAGGAACTCAAGCGACGCGGGTGGAGTTTCGTTGGCCCCACCACCATGTATGCGTTCTTGCAGTCAGTCGGAGTGGTGAATGATCACCTCAGCGATTGTTGGGTGCGTCGAGACGCTCAAGCATGAGCTCTACCTCGGCGAGTTGTGCTTCCACCTCGTCGAGATCTACGAGTTCGCCTTGGTCGCCGCCGCTCTCGATGTCACTCATCTCCGCTCATCGTAGATGATGGTGCCACCGCTAGCGTGGCTCGCCATGCCCACACAGTTCCCACCACTCGACGGATCCGCACAAAAACAGCAGCGATTTGCCGAACCACCTGCGATGGGAATCGATAAGAACAAGCGCTACACCGCCACGATGAGCACCTCGCTCGGTGAGATGGTGATTGCGCTCGATCCTGTCGCGGCGCCCCTCACGGTGAACAACTTCGTGTTTCTTGCGCTGCACCATTACTACGACGGCGTCATTTTTCATCGAATAATCAAGAACTTCGTCTGTCAGGGTGGTGACCCGGAGGGTTCTGGCCGAGGAGGTCCGGGCTACCGATTCGGTGACGAATTGCCCAAGCCGAATCAATACAAAGTCGGCTCACTGGCCATGGCAAATGCCGGACCGAACACCAACGGTTCACAGTTCTTCATCATCAGCGGACCCGACGGTTGCCGTCTTCCGCCGCAGTATTCGCTGTTTGGTCAGGTGATCAAGGGCCTCGACGTGGTGGAAACGATGCAAAATGTTCCGACAGGGTCAGGTGACCGACCAAAGACCGATGTGGTCATCAACTCGGTAACCATCACCGTCGCGGAGTAGCCCATGGCGATCACCAGAGATGGTGAGTTGTCGATTGGGGAGGTCAGACAAGTAGCGCTGACCGCGCAGGGTTTTGCCAAGCAGTATCGAGGTAGCGACAGCGTTCGGCTTCGTTCGGTGCTGTCAGACGTCGGTGTACTGCAGATCGACTCCGTGAATGTCCTCGTGCGTAGCCAGGAACTACCACTGTTTGCACGTCTTGGCGCGCATGATCGTGCGGTGGTCTCCAAGGCAGTGAATCGCGGAACGATGTTCGAGTACTGGGTGCATGAGGCATCGTTGGCACCAGTGGAACTCCATCCGTTCATGCGATGGAAGATGGCACGACCACATCCGTGGCTCGGTGATTTCTACTCACGCAACAGGTCGTTGACGGAACGTTTGTATCGCCGTATATGTGAGGACGGTCCGTTGAAGGCGTCGGAAGTTTCGATGCGTGTGGGCAAGAAAGGCACGTGGTGGGATTGGGATGATGCCAAGCGTGCCCTGGAGTATCTCTTTTATGCAGGACGTGTTACCACACGTGGTCGTGATAGTGACTTTGCGCGTGTGTACGACCTCACTGAGAATGTGATTCCAGCCAGCATTCTGAATGTTCCAACCCCACGTGAGTTGGATGCCCGTCGTGAACTCCTGCGCCGAGCGGCATCGCACCTGGGTGTTGCGACATTCACCGATCTTGCTGACTACCACCGTCAAAAGCCGCGTGAGGCCAAGCCGGCATTGCAGTCCTTGGTGGAGGATGGCACGCTGCGAGCAGTGCAAGTCGAGGGGTGGCAGGAGACCGCGTATCTTCCTAAGGGCGTGCGAGTGGGCACAAAGGTTTCTGCCTGTGCGTTGTTGTCACCGTTCGATTCCTTGGTGTGGAACCGCGAACGCAACGAGCGACTGTTCAATTTTCACTATCGAATCGAGATCTACACACCAAAGCCCAAGCGAAAGTTCGGCTACTACGTGCTTCCGGTGTTGTGTGGCGACACGTTGGTGGGCCGACTCGACATGAAGGCAGATCGCGCCGCAGGAACGCTACGAGTCGAGGCCGCATACGTGGAGCCCGGCGTCGCTGCGAACAAGGTTGTAGGTCGCATTGGCGATGAGGTACGAAGTATGGCGACGTGGCTCTCGCTTGAACATGTAGCGGTAGGCAGACGAGGCAACCTTGCGACGGCACTCACCAAGAACATCGGGTTGCGTAGTTCCCGTTCGCAGCGGTGACCCCCCGCAATTGCGCATCCGCATAGCGTGAGAGTCGTGACACCTCTGATCGCAGTTGCGGGACGGACGGGAGCGCCGAGCAAAGTCTCGCGGGATGAAGTGGCGTTCGCTGGGAAGCGCTACCTGCATTCGTTGCTGCGAGCAGGTGCAGAGCCCGTGGTGGTTGCACCCCAAACGTTTCACGGTGACGGTGCGGCCGAACTCATGCAGCGCTTCGATGCACTCGTGCTGATGGGTGGACCCGACGTCGATCCTTCGCGATACGGGCAGACCGCATCGGCACATGTGTATGGAGTGTCTCCGCAACAAGATGAGTTCGAAGCGGCGCTGCTCCATGGCGCCATGACCAATGGCCTACCCGTCCTGGCTGTATGCCGGGGGATGCAACTGGCCAACGTGGTACTTGGTGGCTCGCTCGTGCAACACCTGGCGGACTTGCCAAATGCATCCTCGTTGGTAGCGCATGCCCCGGGTGAGTTCCCCGTAGGAGCAGAGTTCGTGGTACATGAAATCTCACTTGCCGGTGACAGTTGGTTGGCACGAGCCACGGGAACTCATTCGGTACAGGGAGCATCCTTTCATCACCAGGGAATCGATCGACTGGCGCCGGGATTTCGTGCCGTCGGACATGCCCCGGACGGACTTCTCGAAGCCATTGAGCATGAGGAGCATCACATCGTGGGTGTGCAGTGGCATCCGGAGGACACCTCCGCCGACGACACCGCTCAACAGGGAATTTATGACACGTTCGTACAGCGCGCAAAGAGAATCTGACTAAACACGTCCGTTGAGCAGTGTGTTTCTATGACGTTACGCGTGGAGGCATCGCCCAGCGCACGACACGAGTGATTGCATCGCCGAGCGGCTGCAACGCGAATCGCTCGGCTACCGGAAGATACGGCAAGCCCAGATGCGGACGTGACCAACGAGGCAGGGTGGAGATGGTCGCAGCCACCAGCAAGGAGTATGCAGCACGTGCAACAGGCGGCAGTGGCGGCTCAAACAGTAGATAGCGCATGGCGTCGCGCGACTCTCTCGTGCCGCGAATCTCGGAACGGTACGAGGAAATTTGATCTCGAAGCGCACGGCTCGACTCGGGTGGCGCAGGTACACCCAGTTTGCGTGCGATGAGGGCCGTGTCTTTCACGTATTCATCGCATCCCATGGCATCCAGCGGGAACTCCCCAAAGCGTTGATGCGCAGTGAGGAAACTGTCGATCTCCACGATGTGTACCCAGCGCAGCAAGTGTGGATCACGCGCCGAATAAGGCCGGCCATCGCTCGCAACACCCACCACGCGTTCGTGAACGCGATTGATGACCTCGATGGTTCGCTGGGCTTCATCGGCCGGACCGAACGAGGTCGTGGCGAGAAAGTCGGCGGTGCGCTGGAGGCGCCCCCACGGGTCACTTCGGTAGTCGGAGTGTTGTGCGACTCCAGCCATTGCAAGTGGATGCAACGACTGCACCAAGAGTGCGCGCAAGCCCCCGATGAACATCGAGGCATCGGCATGAACTCGTCGAATCGGTCGGTCCTCGGCAAACCAGCGTGGAGCACCCGGATTCATCAACTGCATCATTCGCTGCTCACCATTCGGACCAGCGACTCGATGACGCAGCGCTTCTCCAAGTGACTCGCGCACCGTATCGAGTGCTTCATTCATCGATGAGCGGTCCAACTTCACCTCTTCATCGTGCCAGCACGGAATCCACCAAGCCTCACGATGCCCATCGGTACCCTGAAGTTGTGACCGAAACTCCCTCCACCCAGAATTCGATGCCGCGGTGGGTTCCTCGCGCCATCGTGTTGCTGTGGTTGGGTTTCCTTGGCACCGTCTTGGTGCAGGAGCTGTGGGATCGCTTGTTCGGCTTCTTCCTCCTCCTGGTGATTTCGCTCTTCTTGGCTCTGGCCATCGAGCCAGGAACCAATCGACTGGCACGCCGGGGCATGCGTCGAGGCACCGCAACCGCACTGATCCTGCTCGCCGTAGCGGTGGTGGCGATTGGGTTCGTCGCCGTGATGGGCACCCTTGTTGCCGATCAAGCCAACGAACTCTCTGATAACCGCGACCAATACGTCACCGATGTCGTTGACTTCGCCAACGATACGTTCGGCGCCAATCTCGATGCCGCCGAAATCATCCGATCGATTGACGACCCCAACGGTCCGGTACGCGAGTTTCTGAACTCCCAAGCCGATCGTGCGGTGCAATTGGGGGTGTCCGCATTCAGCACCTTGTTCCAAGTGTTTTCAATTCTGCTGTTCACCTTCTACCTGGCAGCCGACGGCCCACGACTTCGTCGCACCATCTGTAGCTGGTTGCGCCCACAACGCCAGCGTGTCGTGCTGGATGTGTGGGAACTTGCCGTCGAAAAGACGGGCGGCTACTTGTCATCGCGCGCGATTCTTGCCGTCGTGTCGTCACTTCTCCACTACGTGGCGTTTGAAGCAATTGGTACACCAGCCCCAATCGCTCTTGCGTTGTGGGTGGGCGTCATCTCCCAGTTTTTGCCGGTGATTGGTATTTATGTGGCGGGTGCTTTGCCATTGTTGCTCACGGTGATCGATGCACCGATCAAAGGGTTGTTCGTCCTGGGATTCATCGTGGTGTACCAGCAGATCGAGAACTTCCTCATTGCCCCGAAAATCACGGCACAGACCATGGAGTTGCACGCCGGTGTTGCCTTTGCCTCGGCGATCATCGGCGGAGCAGTGCTTGGTCCGACGGGTGCGATTCTGGGACTCCCTGCAGCCGCAGTCATTCAGGGAATTCTCAGTTCGGTCGGGCATCGCTACGAAGTGGTCGATGATTCCACACACGGAGTGGAGTAGTGCGCCGAACGATTCGCACCCTGTCGTGTGGTGTGACGGTTCTCGTCGTTACATCGTTGCTGAGCCCCGTGCCGGTTCGTGCAGCGCAAGACTCGGGGTCCGAGTCATCGGCGGGCACGACACCAGGGCAGGGTGGTGCGGATGTTTCACCGTTGCCCTCCATTGCGCCAAGCATTACGGAGACTCGTCGTTTTGCACCTCGCTTGCCTCGTAATACCGGTGTGGGTCGGCGAGTGGTGTACAGCAATTCACTTCAGTGGGTCTGGGTGATCGACAAGAACGAAGAAGTCGTTCGTTCCATGCCGGTGTCGGGACGTCGTGGGGTGCCAGCACCGGGAAGTTACAAGGTGACCAGTCAGTCACTCTGGTCGTTCAGTTTGGATTTCGAAGGCGTGGACTTTCGATGGATGACTCGATTTACTCTCGGACCGGAGGGTGGCAATATCGGCTTTCATGAGATTCCACGCAAGGACGGAAAGCCGATGCAAACCGAGTCACAGCTCGGTTCGTTCGCTGGAGCAGGCTGCATACGTATGGCAACTGCCGACGTGAAGTTCCTCTATCAGTGGGCCAAACTCGGCACGCCCGTGGTGGTGACGCGGTAGTCAGACGGCCCGGTAGTTGGACTGCCCATAAGCCCGGAAAACTTAGAACCGCACCATCTCTTGTTTGAAGAGATCGAGTCCAAGGTTGCCCAAGTCCAACGCATAGGTGTGCCAAGCACGCAAATCGAATGCTGCACCGTGGCGTGCTTTGGCTTCGTCGCGTAACTGCAGCCAAACGCGTTCACCCAACTTGTAGGAGATTGCCTGTGCGGGCCAACCGAGATAGCGATCCACTTCCGAGCGGTTGAAGGCTTCGTCGCTCGATGAACGAGCAGATATGAACTCGAACGCCAACTCCGGAGTCCATGCTTCGCCTGGATGCCATGGCCAGTCCTTGGGAATCTTCTTTTCGCAGTGCATGCCAATGTCGACCACGACGCGCGCTGCACGGAAGGCTTGCGCGTAGAGGTAACCGAGTCGATATTCAGGTCGCTCCAAGAAACCAAATTCGTCCATCAACCGCTCGGCGTAGAGAGCCCAGCCTTCGCCATGACCGCTGATGAACTCGTTGCGCTGAAATCGTGACAACTTCTCACGGTTCACCACTGCCATACCGATCTGTAGGTGGTGTCCGGGAACGCCTTCGTGATACGCCGTGGTGGGTTCGCTCCACAACGGGAAGCGACTCCTACCATTGGCCGGGTACCACGTGCTGCCTGGTCGCTTGAGATCCTCGCTGGGCGGCATGTAGTACTGAGCAGCAGCACCACCCGCAGGAGAGATCTTTGCCTCAATCTTTTGGATCGACTCTGGGATTGCGAAGTGTTCGTTGGTGATGAGGAAGTCCATGGCCTGGTCCATGAGATCTTGCAGCCAGCGGCACAGGTTGTCCTCACCCTCGATGGAGTGCTCCGGCGATGTGTCGAGGAAGCGGCGCACTTCATTCAGCGATGCTCCGGGGCGAATCTGCGCTGCACACTTCTGAAGTTCGGCGTCGAGGCGTCGGACTTCTTCCAAGCCCCACGCGTACGCATCGTCGGCATCCACATGCATCCCCATGTAACGCTGACGAGCAAGAGCATGGCGTTCTTCGCCAACCCCGTTGCGTGGATCAGCAACTGGTGCATACTCCTTGCGCAAGAACTCTGCAGTGGTCAAGAGTGCCGCCGACGCTTGGCTTGCCGCAGCACGCAATGCTGCAACTGGTGCTCCCGCCACGGCGGTTGACTGTTCGGCGAGCGCCGGAAAGAATCCCGAAGTCTCGTCATTGCCGGCCCAACCTTCGAGCATCTCGGCAACTGCCAAGACTTGTCGACGTGGTGCCACGACGTTGCGCTGCATGCCAAGGCGCCACGACTCTCTCATTCCGGCGAATGCTTGCGGGACATTCGACATTCGTTCGGCAACCACGCTCCATTGCTCGGCCGTCTCGGTTGGCATGAGATCGAATACCGCGCGGGCATAGTCCACGTGGCCGGCCAGAACCCGAATCGCGCGAAGGTGTTCACCAGCAGCAAACTCACGCTCGGCCATTTCGAGGGAGTTGCGCAACACGCCGGCTGCAAGTCGGTCGGTGGCACTCGTTTGGTCGAGCGAATTGAGTTTGGCCAATGTTTGTCGGTTGAGCGCCTCCTGCGCCTCGTGACCAGCGGGGCTGAAGTCGGTCATCAAGTGGTCGCGACCAGGGATACCGAGGCTGGTGGCAAAACCAGGATCGAGTTCGGCGAGGCGTTCGATGTACTGGTCAGAAAGTGCAAATACTGGCGAATCCATGACGCTCACACTAAGCGCCAAGGGATGAACACGACGAAAGGTACTTTTGCGAGTGGGGTACGAGACATTGCAAGTATGCGAGGCTCAGTGCGTGGCAAAGTCACCACATCGCAGACGAGTACTGGTGACGGGGGCGTCATCGGGAATTGGCACCGCATTCGCCAAGTGGTATGCCGAGAACGATTGTGACGTGATTCTGGTGGCCCGCGACGCTGCTGCCCTCGGCGAAGTGGCAGAGAACGTTCGTCGTGGTGGTGGTACCGCCGAGGTGATCGTCGCCGACCTCTCACATAGAGAAGGGGTCGAACTGGTGAGTAGGCAGTGTGGCGTCGTTGATGTGTTGGTGTGCAATGCGGGGGTTACCCATGCCGCTGCGATTGGGACATCGAACCGCGACGATCTCGATTCACTTGCCTATCTCATGTCGGCGGGCGTGGTTCGACTGTGTGAGGCCGTAGTGCCGGGCATGGTGCAGCGAGGAAGCGGTGATGTCATCATCGTGTCGAGCATCGCCGCATTCACACCCATGCGCAAGGCAGGAGCGTATGCAGCGACCAAGGCCCATTCGACGGCGTATGCAAAGAGCATGTCATTGGAGGTGCGCGACAAAGGTGTACGAGTTGTTGCGGTGTGCCCGGGATACGTGCGAACGGATCTCCATCGTCGTGCCGGGTTGGAGCACCTCACCCACAGAGTGCCGAATTGGATGTGGTTGTCCGCCGATGATGTGGTGCAGGCGGCAGAGCGATCATTACGACGAGGTCGTGTGGTGGTCGTTCCAGGGGTGGTGTATCGACTGGTGTTGCCCTTCTTATCATCCGCCGTTGCGCAAGGAGCGTGGCGTCGACTGACGCGTCGCACCTAGTTGGTGGACTTATCGCGCAAGTGTTCCCCAACGTGGCCGATGACGATACGGCGCTGCTTCACGTCCATGTAGAAGTAGATCCGTGCTTCGTTGCAACGAATATGCGGACCAAGTTGTACGGGAGATCCATTCCACACGATGGTGTAGTCCTGACCGAACTTGTTGATTGCGTTGTCGCTCACTGAGGGTGCGAAGTTGAATTTTTCCGAGCAGTACGTATTGAAGAGATGCGGCTCGATATCCCCCCGACGCAAGCGAGCCGCGAGGTTGTTGAGCTCGAGCAGGCTGCCAAAGATGCGCTGATTGGTGGCAGGCGAATACTGGGCCTTGCCGAGCCGCGATTCCACTTCCGGGTGAAAGTCCAGCATCGTGAACGACTGTTTCGCCATCAACAGCACCTGAGAGGTGTTGTTCCATTGCTTGGCGTCGTCTCGCAGTGTGAGCAACGCTGTGAGTTGGTCACGGTAGCGGTCGCGATCCTCGGCCATCTTTGCGCTGAGATGCTCGGTGGTGGTGAGATTTTCGATCAGGCTGTCGTTTTCATCCCGAACTTCGCTGAGTTGCTGCTCGAGATCCTGGTTCTTTCGGCGCAGGTCGCCGACTTCGGGTGATGTGGTGTTCGCAACAACTTGTTGAATCGGCACGTTTGGTGTGGTTTGTGGTCGAGCCGTTGGACGTGGCAGCAATGGAAGTGCGCCGACGGCTGCCGCAATGAGTTCATCGACGAGGCGTTCGTCGTCGCGTTGTGGATACTCCGTGGTGGCAATTCCACGTGCCGCACGTGGCCATGCGACGAGGACCCAGCTCGAACTTGCCTTGCGGTTGCCGTAATAGTCGTTGAAACCCTGCTCGGATTCGGCGGTGGCGAGGTGACACACGTGGGCTATTCCAGTAAGTACTCGGGCAGTATCGGTGGTGGTCATCACTCCGACACCCTTGGTGCTGGTGCATTCAATGACAAGCGGTAGGCGACGGGATGGTGCCTCGATGAGTGCCGCAATTGCTGCGCCGTCGTTGCTGCTCGTTGCCCGAATCGGATTACCGGAGATGAGTTGTTGGGCATCACGGATACGGAACTCTCTGGTGATGTCGGCAACCAGCGACGTGAGTGCAACCGGTGGTCGTTCGCTTCTGGTGCGGGGCAGGATGAGCGGACCAGTCGGACGCACTTCACGACGAATGTCGATGATGACATCCCCGCGCAGATTGTTGAAGAGCGACACCAGAGTTACCTGCCGGGCGTCGTCAGTGGGGTGTTGTTCGGAGATATCAATCCGAAACACCTTCTCGGTGACGCTGCCTCGAGCCGTCACCTGCGTGGTGTTGGTACGTTTGCTCTCGGGCCAGGTGCGTTCGAGCCACGGCTCAATGAGGTGACCGACGGTTTCCCTGGCTCCAACCTCGGCTGATCCATCCTTGGGTTTTGGCAGGATCAGCGTGACGCCGTACACCGTCAGCATGACTTATCGCTCGAGCACCAATTGAAATTCGAGTATCCCGAAGTCTTCGGTAGAAATTCCTGGGATCGAAGGGTTGGGTATCTCCCACTCGCTGAATGTCACCGTAAGTTCGCCAGTTACCACGATGCGTCCATTGCGCGCTTCGCCGAATACGGAGATTGAGACGGGTTTGGTAGTCCCGCGCAGTGTGAGTTCGCCCACTGCAGTGTTTGACGTACGCGCAGTAGTCGAGTCGGCAGAGAGCGAGATTGGTGATGTGAGCACGAATGTTGCAGTTGGATGGTTGATGACATCCATGATGCGGCTCTCGAACTGAGCATCGCGTTTTGGTTCGTCACTCTTGATGGTAGTCATGTCCACTACGAACTCACCGGAAGCGACTTCGTCACCTTCGATCAGCAACGAACCAGTCACTGCATTGGTGCGGCCCACAGCGGTGACGTTTTGTCCGAACAGCACTTCGTCAACTCGATAACCCACCTGAGATTCATTGGTGACTCGCCAAGTTCCGCTTGGATCGTCGATGGAGATGGTGGAAGTGCTTGAATCCTCGGCTGTGTCAACTATGGTGTCGCTCGCCGCAACGGTGCTGGTGCTGACTTCATCCAGGAAACTCTCTGGTGCCGGCTCACGAATGAGGTTGATGTACACCCACGGACCGCCAACGAGCACCACGACGATCGACAACACGAACACCCCAACACGTTTCATGCGACGCGACATGGCTCGCAGGTTATCGCTGCATGCGGAGTGGTTCTAACTTCGGTGTGCGAGTAGCTGAGTAGTGGCACTGAGACCGTTGTGATACTTGCCCTCGGTGATCTCACGCTCCACTTCGCGACCGATGAGGATCTCCATTCGGTGCTGCAAGCCAAGGTCTTCGAGTAACTCCTCCAGCTCCACGGTCATCTCGACATTCTGTGGTCCGCCAACTCCACGCGCAATGTTGGCTTTTCGGTAGGCCTCGAACACCAGGCACCCTTGGTTCGTTAGAGCTCGTGGAATAGCCGTGTGTACCCGATGCCGTAAATCGGGTGGCAAGTGACAAAAGATGGACACGATGCAGTCCCACGTGCCGGAGCCCAATTCGTAGTGTTCGAGATCTGCTACGCGGGCATCCACGGTGACACCACGCTCGGCAGCCAGGCGTCGGGCCTTGAGTACGCCAACCGGGCTCAAGTCGATGGTGGTCACCCGGTGGCCAAGTTCAGCGAGAAACACGCCGTTACGTCCCTCACCATCACCGATGCACAATGTGCGACCAACTGGCAGTTGATCGGCAACTTCACGCACGAAGTCGTTCGGTTCGGTACCGAAGGCAAAGCCATCTTCTGCATACCGTTCGTCCCAGCTCTGGCCACTTGACGTCGTTCTCGACACGACTGTCACGCTATTGGTCTCGTGAGTCGATCTGATTGCTGCAGTGGTTGAGCCGAGGCAATTACTGTTGCTCAGTGACCTTGGCGAATATCTCCGGTGCAGTAGCAGCACTCCTGGCGGTGGTATTCATCTGGCCACAGGTGGTGCGTGTGTATGCACGAAGGAGTGTTGAGGGAGTCTCGGGACTCTCACATCTCATCGGTCTGTCGGGAACTTTGATGTGGTTGACGTACGGAGTCAGTATCGGCAGTGTGCCGATGGTGATCTCCAATGCGAACATCGAACTTGCGATCATTGCATTGATGGTCATGTTGGTGAGGAAGCACGCTCTGCAATGGTGGTTGCCAATCGTCGTGTTCTCGTCAACTGCGTTGTTCTGTGCCATTTTTTATGTCGTTTCACCTGCCGTGGTCGGAGTCGCAGGTGTGCTTGTCGGTACTCCTGCGATTGTTCCGCAAGCGTGGCGTGCGGCGCGCTCTCAGCGCCTCTTTGGGGTTTCGACAATGTCGTACGTGTTGCTCTCACTCATGGGTTTGGGATGGTTCACTCACGGTTATGCCATCGGCGATCCCGTTGTGTCCTACCCCAACCTCATTCTGATTCCGTGCGCGATGATCATCGCTTGGAAGGCATGGAGATCCCGAAATGCCGCAGTCCGGGAGGCCGCAACTGCTACGACGTGAGCGTGATGGTGGTGCTTACGCTGCCTGCACGCTGGTGCGATGCGCGCAACGTGAGCACCGTGCCGCTCGGAGCGCGAACCAACCAAGAGTGGAGGTGGCGGTCTGGCGTGCCGTCGGACATTGCACCACCATCGAGGAGGTACTTGGAGCGTCCATCGAGTTGGCCAATGCGTACACGTGCTTCGCCTTC
>SXGT01443897.1_pt1 | contig 61538 bp, 38 predicted proteins | sample 3176221 | NCBI WGS metagenome assembly SXGT01 (sample SAMN11356862, study PRJNA531348) | freshwater metagenome | isolation source: freshwater sample F1-120 | place: China: Fuxian Lake, Yuxi | collected 2017-12-25 | reverse complement strand
CGTGTTGACGCTTACCAGATGGCACTGGCCGTGACACAGAACAATCATCCTCCCAACAACCTCTCAACAACAACAACCCCCACCACGACGGGCTCCGATGAGATGTGACCAAGAGACAGCTCCGGAAGGAGGGGGGACGCTTGTATTACGGGTGTCGGTGGATCGCACTCCACCCCCTGTCCCCCTCCTCCCTCCGGAAGGAGGGGGGACGCTCGGAGTACGGGCAAGGTGGGACGGGGGTGGGATCGTAGGGTGGGCTCGATGGTTCGGGGGGGGCCGCAGGAGCCATTGCCGGGATCACTGGCCGCCTGGGGCGAGACCCCGTCGGGGACAATCGTGAGGTCGCCGGGGCGGGATCCGATCCACCCGAAGCCGTAATACGAGCGTCCCCCCTCCTTCCGGAGGGAGGAGGGGGACAGGGGGTGGAGTTTGGGGGTGGAGTGTGGGGGTTGCGCCGCGGGGGAGTTTGGGATCACACTGGGTCGGTGGTGAGGAGATCCAGGCGAGATGACCAAAGACTACCCGATAGCGTCACTGTTGCCAGACGAGCTGTCGGCCTCGGGGGATTACGATCCCGAGCACGACAAGCTCGATCCCAGGCTCATCGGCCAGCTTCAGACGCTGGCGAGGCCGATGGTGAGGTACTTCCGGACGGAGGTCGAGGGGCTGGAGAACCTGCCGTGGGACTCGGGGTGCCTGTGCGTGTCGAACCACGCGGTGCTGGGCCTGGACTCGGCGGTGTTGTTCGCGGCGGTGCATGAGCGCACGGGCAGGATGCTGCGGGGGCTGGGCGAGCACGTCCTGTTCAAGCTGCCGTTGATCAGCCACTTCTTCGTGCGCTTCGGGGCGGTGGACGGCAACCGGGACAACGCGGTGCGGCTGCTGCGCAATGGCGAGTGGGCGATCTGCTACCCGGGGGGGGTCAACGACTCCTTCAAGCGGCCCGAGGATCGCTACCGGCTCAAGTGGCACAACCGGCTGGGGTACTTGAGGTGCGCGCTGGCGGCGGGGGTGCCCATCGTGCCCATCGCGGGCATCGGGATCGACGACGCCTTCATCACCATCGGGCGAGAGCACCGGCTGGGGCGGCGCCTTCTGGGAGGCCCGACCTACGACCTGCCGATCCTGGTGGGGCTGGGCTTGATGCCCTTGCCGGTCAAGTTCCGCTTCATCTTCGCGCCGCCCATCGATCCGCGCCGCTTCGGCTTGACGGAGGCCGACGCCGACGCGCCGGTCGAGGAGCTCCTGCCGGCGCACGCCGACATCTGGAGCCACACCCAGGGCTTGATCGATCAAGGGCTCGCCGGGCGCAAGAGCCGCTTCTTCTGAGGATCCATGACGCTGACCTCCTGCCTCATCGACACGGACGCGCTGGGCCACAACATCCGGGCGCTGCGCGCGCTGGTCGGGCCTGGGGCCTTGCTGGCCCCGACGGTCAAGAGCAACGCCTACGGGCACGGCCTCGGGCTGGCGAGCCGGGCCTTCCTGGCGGCCGGCGCGGACTGGCTGTGCGTCAACGCCGTCAACGAAGCCCAGATCCTCCGGGACGAGGGCATCGTGGCGCCGATCTACATCCTGGGCTACGTCGGCCTGGACGAGATCGAGCAGGCCATGGCGCTGGGGTGCGACGCGGTCATCTACAACGCCGAGACGCTTGAGAAAGCTGTTTCAGTGCATGCACTTACGGGACTCGTCGCCAGGTTCCACGTCAAGCTGGAGACGGGCAACAACCGGCAGGGCTTGAGGGAGGAGGAGGCGATGGCGCTGGCCGAGCGCATCCAGGCTTCGGAGGGGGCGGAGCTGGTCGGGGTGGCGAGCCACTTCGCCAACGTCGAGGACACGACGGACCACCGCTTTGCGGAGGGTCAGCTGGCGCGCTTCGCGGCCTTCTGTCGGCGGCTGGAGGCGCGGGGCATCTCGGCGCCGATCAAGCACATGTCGAACTCGGCGGCGACGATCCTGTGGCCGGACAGGTGTCAGGACATGGCGCGGGCGGGCGTGGCGGCCTATGGGATGTGGCCGTCGAGCGAGACGCTGGTGGCGGCGGTGCTGGCGGGGAGGCGGCGGCTTGAGTTGAGGCCGGCGTTGACGTGGCGGTGTCGGATCGCGCAGGTCAAGGATGTGGCCGCGGGGGAGTTCATCGGCTACGGGTGCAGCTTCCGGACGACGCACCCGACGAGGATGGCGATCCTGCCGGTGGGCTACTACGACGGCTACGACCGGGGGTTGAGCAACGTCGCCCACGTCTTGATCGAGGGCCAGCGGGCGCCGGTGCTCGGGCGGGTGTGCATGAACATCACGATGGTCGACGTGACGGACATCCCCGGGGCGAGGTTGGAAGGCGAGGCGGTGCTGCTGGGTCGGAGCGGGGAGGAGGTGATCACGGCGGAGCAGATGGCCGGGTGGGCCAACACGATCAATTACGAGGTCACGACGCGGATCAACGACCGCATCCCGAGGGTGGCGGTGTCGGGTCAGGGGTCGGGGGGGTGAGGGTCAGAGCTGGGTCGGCGCGGGGTGGGTGGGGAAGGCGGCGATCATGTCGATCTCGACCTGGACGTTTCGGGGCAGGCGGCTGACCTCGACGGTGGCGCGCGCGGGGGGGTTCTCGGGGAAGTAGGAGCCGTAGACCTCGTTGACGCGCGCGAAGTCGTTCATGTTGGCCAGGTAGATCGTGGCCTTGACGACGTTCTCGAAGCTGCAGTTGGCGGCCTCAAGGACAGCGTGCAGGTTCTCCATGACCTGTCGGGTCTGGGCCTCGGCGGTGTCGCCGACGATCTGGCCGGTCTCGGGGCTCAGGGGGATCTGGCCGGAGAGGAAGAGCAGGTTGCCGAAGCCCACCGCCTGGCTGTAGGGCCCGATGGCGCCGGGGGCTCGCTCCGTCGTGACGATGTACTTGTCCATGGTTGTGCTCCGCTGTGTCCACCGCTTGGACGATCATCATGAGAGACGGCGCACCATAAACCCATCAGCCTCGTGAGACAACGGCCTCGGAGGTCTTCTTGCGGTCGGGCAGCTGACCCAGGAGGGTCGCCCCGATGACCATCAGCGCCCCCACCCAGCCCATCCACGCCAGCCGCTCGCCCAGCAGGGCGAAGGCGAAGAGGGCCGCCCAGACCGGCTCCAGCGTGAAGATCACCGCCGCCCGCGCCGCGCTGATCAGGCGCTGCGCCTTCATCTGAAGCCACACCACCGCCGCCGAGCACACCACCCCGAGGTAGGCCAGCTCCACCCAGGGGATCTCGCCCACGGCGGGGCGATCGACCCCGAACCAGATCCCGGACAGCGCGAAGACGCCGACCATCTGGACCCCCGTGAGCGCCAGCGCGTCGTGATCCCAGGTCATCCGCTCGACCCGGATCAGGTAGATCGCGTAGGCCAGCGCCGTCCCGAGCGTCCAGAGATCGCCGATCACGGGCGAGCCGCCATCCCAGGAGAGCAGCCCCACCCCGACGAAGGCCAGCGAGGCGGCCAGCCACACCACCGGCCCGACAGATCGCCCGGCTGCCCGCAAGAAGAGCGGCACCAGGATGGCGCTCAGCGAGGTGATGAAGGCGCTGCTGCTGGCCGTCGTCGTCTGGAGCCCGACCGTCTGGGCCGCGTAGCCCACCCACAGCCAGAAGGACAGCTCAAGGCCCCCTCGCCACAGCCGCCAACCGCGCCGCAAGAAGGGCGCGAAGACCAGCGACGCGATCCCGAAGCGCAGCGCCAGCAGCGCGCTGGGCGCCAGCGCCTCCCCTGCTGCCCCCTGCGCTCCAGCGTCGATCTGGCCTGCGGCGCCTCCGGCCTCGCCCACCGCGGCCCGGATCACCACGAAGGTCGTGCCCCACAGCAAGGTCACCAGGACCAGCCCGGCCGTCCCGCGCCATTGCGACCCGCCCGCCGCCACGATCTCGACGCCGACCAGGGAGGGGCTCGGCCCATCCTCCGCGGGTGTGCCCTCAGACATCGCCACCTCCGAGCCGCGCGTCGATCTCCGCCACGCGATCCGCCCTGCCGAGCGCCGACCAGATGCCCCGCGCCAGCCCCCAGGCCGCCTCGGCCCGGGCCCGCTGCCCGCGCTCGGCGGCCAGATCCCCGGCCAGCTGGGCCGGCCACGCGTCGTCGGCGTCCGCCACGCCGCTGTCGAGGATCATCCCGCTGGCCGCCGCCATGTGCCCGTCCCAGGCCGCCCAGTCCTGGGCGGCCGCCACGCAGGGCAGCAGCTCCGCGTGGATCCCCCCCAGCAGCGCACGCTGTCCGGTGCGCTCCAGCCGCCCCTTGAGCGCCTCCAGGTTGCCTCGCGCCTCCGCGTAGCGCCCCCGCGCCAGGAGCAGCAGCGCGAGGTTGATCCGCGTCACGTCCCGCTCCGACGACCCGATGGCCTCCATGATCTCCAGCGCCTGCCGATACTGCGCCTCGGCCCCATCCAGATCCTCCCGGAAGCGCGCTATCTCCGCCATCCCGTTGAGGATCGCGGCCACCTCGTAGCGATCCCCCCGCGCCTGGTGGTGCGAGAGCGCCGCGCCGTAGAGCTCCAGCGCCCGCTCCCACTGCCTGTCCGCCTGCGCGATCTCGGCCAGCAGCCGCAGCGTCCGAGCCACCCCCGCCTCGTCCCGCCGCGCCTGGAAGGACTTGAAGGCCTCGCGGTACCTCGCCTCGGCCTGCCTCATGTCCCCCTGGCGATAGGCCGCCGCCCCCAGCCCCAGCGTCGTCCGATCTCGCCCGCCCTCGTCACCGAGGTCCGTAAACACCCGCGCCGCCTCGACAAAACGCACCCTGGCCTCTTCGACGCGCCCCAGCCGATGCATCAACTCCGCCTGCTCGACCAGCCCCAGCGCCTCGACCCCTCGCCAGCCGCGGCGCGCCGCCACCTCCACGGCCTTGTCGCCCCAGGCGCGCGCCTCGTCGAAGCGACCTTGCACCCTCATGATCCGCGCCCGCTGCCGCCAGCCCTCCGCCGCCTCGGCGCGCTCGCCCCCGCCCAGCGCCGCGAGCGCCTCGGCCTGCTTGTCCAGCAGCGCCAGCGCCATCCCATACTCGGCGCTGTCGACCCGCTCCTGGGCGCCGTCGAGCAGCGGCCGCAGCGAGGCCTCCAGCGCGCCTGCCTCGAAGCAATGGAGGCCCACCCGCTCGGCCCGCCTTGCGTCGCCCTCCCCCTCGGCCAGCATCGCCGCGCACGCCCCGTGGACGCTCGCCCAGCGGCCCGCCTCCCGACAGCTCCTCGACACGCTCTCGCGCACCATCCCATGCGCGAAGGCCCAACCGTCCTCCGTCCACCGCCCAAGGCCCCGATCCACCAGCGCGTCCACCAGCGCCACCGTCCCCATCACCCCCGCCTTCTGACAGGCCGACACCCACTCCTTGAGCACCACGGCCTGCCCCAGCGCCGAGGCCACCTCCAGCGCACCCCGCGCCCCCGCGCCCTGCCCCTCCAGCAGCCGCTCGACGCGCTCCGACCACATCAGGTGGATGTCATCCGGCAGCGCCACGTCCGCCCCCTCGATCAGCTCGAACCCTCCCTCGCCGACGCACAGCACCCCGCGCTGGATCCACTGGCCGACCACCTGGACCGCGAAGAGGGGGTTGCCCCCGCTGCGCTCGACCACGCGGGTCGCCGCCGAGCGCTCCAGCCCAAGCAGCCCCTCCACGAGCCGCCGCTGATCCCCCTCCTTGAGCAAGCCCACCTCCATCGACGTCACCCCAGGCTCGCCCATCACCGCCGCCAACCCCGCGATCACCTCCTCGCGCTCGGCCACCTCCTCCTGCTGCACCGTCAACAACAACAGCGCCGGGCAGCCCTCCAGCCGCTCCAGCAGGTAGCGGGCGAGCCCCAGCGCGTCGACGCTCAAGTGCACGTCGTCCAACCACACGATCACCGGCCTGTCCGACCCCAGCAGCTCCACATACCTCGCCACCTGGGCGTAGCGCGCCTGCGGCCCCGCCAGCCGCTCCCTGCGGCCCGCCATCAGCCCCGAGAGCGCCTCCCACTGCCACGGATCGTCGACCCCCAGCCGCCTCAACACCCGCTCCGTCCGCCTCAAGAGCGCCTCGCCGTCGAGCCCGACGCTCACCATCGACCGCGCGATCATCCGCGGCACCCCGTCGGCCACCCCCATCCCCTCGCCGCACGTCGCCTTGAGGACCGTCGCCGCCCCCACCTCATGCGCCCGCTCGCACAACCACCGCACCAGCCTGCTCTTGCCCGTCCCCGTCGGGCCGGTCAACACGCACCCCCGCACCCCTCGCTCGCTCTGGACCGCCCTGAGCAGCCCCCAGAGGTGATCCCTCTCGACCTCCCGCCCGACCATCGGCATCGACCGCAGCCCGAAGAGCCCCAGCCCCGCCCCCACCAGCGCCGCCGCGCGGCGACCCGGCCGCTGACGCCTCCACGTCGGCGGCAGCGGCGCCCGCGAGGCCACCATGCCGATGGGCGGCTCATCCCCCGACCTGCCCCGCCCTCCCCCCTGGAGCGCCAGCAACACCGTGTCGATCGGCGCGTCCTCCATGCCCGTCGACTCCCCGACCTCCCCTCCCTCGCTCAAGCCCTGCGTCGAGGCCCCCTGTCGACCCTTGGGACCCCCGACCGTCCGCGCCCCCCCCTCGACGACCACCTCCCGCGTCTGACCCCTGACCCTGCCGACCGCTGGCCCCGGCTGCGCCTCGACGTCCCCGACCGGCGGGCCGAGCGACGCCAGCGCGAAGGCCGCGTCGGCCGCCCGCTGGAAGCGATCCTCGGGCCGCTTCCTGAGCAGCCCGTGGATCCACGTCTCGAAGCCCTCGGGGACCGGGATGACCGGCTCCAACGGCGGCGCCACCGCGCACAGGTGCTCCCCCACGATCGCCGCCGCGTCCGCCCCTCGAAAGGGCGGCCGCTGGCAGGCCATCTCATAGGCCAGGCAGCCCAGCGCGTAGAGATCCGTCCAGGGGCCGTGGTCGCGCCAGCGCCCTCGGATCTGCTCCGGGGCCATGTAGCTCGGCGTCCCAAGCGACTGCTCGACGCTCCCCCCCCGGCTCTGATCGTCCGCCGCCGCCGCGATGCCAAAGTCCGTCAGCTGGAAGCGATCCAGCGCCGGGTTCCACAGCGCATTGCCCGGCTTCAAGTCCCGGTGGACGACCCCGCGTGCGTGAGCGTGCCCAAGCGCGTCGAGCATGTCGGTCAACACCCGCTCGACCCACACCCAGCTCAACAGCCCCTTTCGCATCCACTGCGACAGCGAGCCGCCCGAGGCCATCTCCATCGCCAGATAGGGGCTGCCGGCCACCAGCGCCCCCTGCGAGCGCGCCGCCGCCTCCTGGCCCACCTCGCCGTAATCCAGCACCATGATCACGCCAGGGTGGCTCAGGCCCGCCATCGTCTGCACCTCGCGCCTGAAGGCCCCGATGAAGTGCGGCTCGCGCGCGAAGGCCCCCGTGATGACCTTGACGGCCACCTCCACCCCCTGCCCCCCGTGCACCCCTCGCCAGACCTCCCCCATCCCGCCGCGCCCGATCCGGGCGCGCAGGAAGAAGGGTCCAAGGGGGATGGGCTCAGGTCTGCTCGGCGCGCTCAAGGCGTCCCTGGGTTGGCGGATCTCCGACCAAGAAGGTGGCACAGACTGATGAGGCTGTCCACGCCCGGTGGCACACGCCTTGCTCCTGCGCTACCCTGGCAAGCAGAGTACGACTTCGAGCACACGGGCGCCGCCTCAACCGAGCGAAGCGCCCGCCAAATCTCAACAATCTGTCGGTAGCGTCAGATTTTCATGATCCCTGAACCCAAACCAGGAGGGCAAGATGAGCGCGAGGATCAAGGGCTGGATGGGCGCGGCGGCGGCGCTGGGCGCTGCCTCGGGCGCGTTGATGAGCGCCGCACCCGCGGAGGCGTGCGGCGGCTTCTTCTGCAGCCGCGTCCCGGTCGACCAGACGGGCGAGAACATCCTCTTCGTCCAGGAGGGCGACGAGATCGAGGCCCACGTCAACATCCTCTACCAGGGCGAGGCTGAGGACTTCGCGTGGATCGTGCCGACGCCCTCGCGGCCTGAGATCAACATCTCGTCGCAGGACGTCTTCGCGCGGCTGGATCAGACGACCGGCGTGCGCTACTCGCTCAACTTCCTCGACGCCGAGTGCTTCGTCGTCCCGATCGACGACGCCGGCATGCCCGAGGCCGACCCCGGAAACGACGGCGAGGTGACCGTGGTGCAGCAGTCCAGCGTGGGGCCTTATGACTTCGCGGTGTTGCAGGCCACGAGCACCGAGGCGCTCTTTGGCTGGCTCGGCGAGAACAACTACGACATCCCCAGCAACGTGATGCCCTTCGTCGAGCCCTACGTCACGATGGGGCCGGAGATGCACTTCGTGGCCTTCCGCCTCCAGAGCGACCGCGAGGTCGGGGACATCGCCCCGGTGCGCATGCGCTACAGGGCGTCGGCGCCGATGGTGCCCATCCAGCTGACCGCCATCGCCAGCCAGCCCGACATGGGCGTCCGGGTCCACGTCCTGGCCGAGGCCCGCGCGGTGCCTGCGAACTACCTCCACGTCCACGTCAACGAGGCCCGGATCGACTGGCTCAACTCCGGCAGCAATTACAACCAGCTCGTCACCGAGGCCATGAACGAGGCCGGCGGACAGGGCTTCACCACCGAGTACGCCGGCCCCTCCTCCGTCATGGCCGAGGTCCTCTTCCGCGAGGGGCAGTATGACACGGCTCGCCTGGCTGGGCTGCGCGACCCCGTCGCCTTCATGGAGGAGCTGATGCGCCAGGGCTTCCTGGGCAACAACCAGCTCCTGGCCATGCTCCGGCGCTACCTCCCGCTGCCCGCCCAGCTCCAGGGCGAGGTGGACGAGCGCGACTTCTACAACTGCGTGTCGTGCTATGCGGAGTTCATCGACGCGGAGGGCTTCGACGCGGCGGCCTTCGCCAACGAGCTTGAGTCCGCCATCGTCGAGCCCCTGCGCCACGCCCAGTCGCAGTTCGACGCCGCGCCCTACCTCTCGCGCCTCTTCACGACCCTCTCGGCCGAGGAGATGACCCGCGATCCGGGCTTCGCCTACAACCCCAACATGGCCGACGTCTCCAACGTCCGCACCGCCGACGCCGACGCCAACTGCGATCCCAACAACCCCCGGGAGATGACCGTCACCATCACTCTGTCCGACGGCCGCATCCTGACCCAGTTCTGGGACAACGGCGTCTACGTCGACGACAGCACCGAGCCCGCCGCCGACCTCATCGAGCAGACCGGCGGCGAGGGCCCCGCCACCGTCGTCCGCGACATCAACTCGGGCGTCGACATCCTCGATGAGGTCCTCGACGCCCGGGACAACGCCGAGGAGCCCCGCGACATCCCCTCCGGCGGCACCCTCGACCCCACCATCGGCTGCGCCACCGCGCCCGGCAACCCCGCCCCCATCCCCTTGCTGCTGCTCGCCATCGGCCTCTTCGCCCTCCGCCGCCGCTCCTCCTCTTCGATGACCCCCCACTCTTGAGTTCTTCTTCTTCTTGAAGATCGACGGCCTGCCTGGGGGCTTCACCCCCAGACCCCCACCAGGGGCGATTCGCCCCTGGACCCTGCTTTGGCCTTCGTTGCGAAGGCTGAAGCAGGGGTCCAGGGGCAGATTGCCCCTGGCGGGGTGTGGGGTAGAACCCCACGCAACCCCTTGAATCTCAAAAGATATTCAAGGGTGGAGGTCCAACTGGAGGGGAGGTACAATGGCGACAAGTTCCGCGAGGACTGCGCGCAGGGTGGTTTCATGAAGGTGAAGGTGTGGCCCGTGCTGGTCGTCCTGGCCGCGTTGTCGAGCGCGGCGCAGGCCGAGAATCGACCTGAGGTGCTCAACCCGCCGAGCTTCAACGAGGGGGGCGCCATCGCCGGCTCCGCCTTCCCCGACGCCTGGGTGGTCGGGCTGGACGGCGCGCGGGCGAGGCTGTCGTCGATCTGGAAGGAGGGCCCGACGCTGCTCGTGGCCTCTTCGTTGACCTGCCCGATCTCGCGGGACAACAGCGCGGCGCTGGATCGCATCGCGCGCGCTCTGGACGGCCGCCTCACCGTCCTGGTCGTCTACACCCTTGAGGCCCACCCCAAGGGCGCGCCCTCGCCGTACGCGCTCGACGGCGGCGAGTGGATCACCGACCGCAATGTCGAGGAGGGCTTCATCTATCCTGCCGCGTCGACCATTGCGGACAGGATCGCCCACGCTAAAATCTATAAATCACTTCAAAAAACGACGACGGGCGTCGTCGTTGACGACCTCAAGGATCTCGTGTGGGCGAGCCTGGGAGGCGGGCCGAACAGCGCGGCGCTGATCGACGTGCAGGGGAAGGTGGTGCACAGGCAGGGCTGGTTTGCGCCGCACGCGATGTCGCTGGCGGCCCACAGCCACCTCAACGCGCGGACCCGCGCGGCGCTGGCCCCGAAGATGGCCGAGGCTGGTCTGCAGGATTGGGATCTGACCTGGGTTTTCCGAGGTGACGAGGTCGACAAGGCCCGCGTCCTGCTCGACAAGCTCCCCGAGCTTATCCGTTACCCGGGCATCCCGCATGGCCGCAGCCAGCCTGGCCACACCCCGCTGCACTCCGCCGCCGAGCGGGCGCCGCTGGCCATGATCGATCTGCTGCTGTCCAGAGGGGCCGATCCTGGCGCGCTGGACGACAGGGGCACGACCCCGCTCCACATCGCCGCCGAGCGGGGAGATGTGGAGATCTTCAAGCGATTCATGAAGAAAAACCCTGATGTGGCGGCGCTGTCGGGAGACCACCGCTCGCCGCTGCACCTGGCCGTCTTCAACGGCCACGCGCCGATCGTGGCGGCCTTGCGCGAGGCCGGCGCTCCCGAGGATCTGTTCACGGCCGCGGGGCTTGGGGATCTGGAGCAGGTCGAGCGCATCCTCCAGGCCACCCCCGACAGGCTCAAGGCGACGCACGGGCGGGCCTTGACGGCGCTTGATTACGCGGCGGCGGGAGGGAGCGTCGAGGTGGCGGCCCTGCTCATCGCCAGGGGCGCCGACCCGCGCGGAGGGCCTGCCGATGAGGGCGGGATGCCGCCGCTCTATCACGCCGCGCGCGGGGGGCACGCCGAGATCGTGGAGCTGCTGATCAAGCGCGGCGTCTCCCCGCGCACCCGACTGGAGGATTACGAGGGGACCGCGCTGCACGTCGCGGCGAGGCACGGACGCGTGGCGGTCGCGGCGGCGCTGTTGAGGCGTGGGATGGACGTCGACGCGCTCGATCAGGATCACACGACGGCGTTGCACGCGGCGGCCACCTTTGGGCAACTGGAGGTGGCGCGCCTGCTCATCGAGCGCGGCGCCAGGGTCAACGTCCGGGCGGGGATCCGCGCGGTTCGGCCCTGCGACTCCTTCGGGATGCTCGGCCCTGATGGGGAGCCCATCCCCGAGCGCTTCACCCCGCTGCACGCCGCCGCCGAGGCCGGCCACATCGAGGTCGTCGAGCACCTCTTGTCCAAGGGCGCCGATCCCCGGCTGCTCGACGCCAACGGCAAGACTCCCCTGGATCTGGCCCGCGACAACAAGCGCCTCGCGGTCGTCGAGCGGCTTGAGCGCCGTTGATCCCTCATTGAATTGCGCCTCCAGAACCCCCAAGGTAGGAGTGGATGGTCCAGCACACCCCAAGGGCCAGAGGACGGCACATGCTCACCCAGGTCACCTATCAGAACTTCAAGGCCCTGCGCGACGTCGAGATCGCTCTCGAACAGATGACCGTCCTCGTCGGCCCCAACGGGATCGGCAAGAGCACCGCCCTCGACGGCCTCGCCAAGATCCTCGGGCTGCTCAAGACGATCGACAAAGGGAACCTCAACGACACCGACGACAACCTCTTCGGTAAAGGTTGGGTTGACGCACACCACTGGTTCTCCCCAAATCGAAGCTCAGGCGTCTCCCTCTCCATCACGGCCAACCCTCTGGGTCGCTTCTTATGGGCGATTAAAAATTCAGACAACAAAATCACCGCATCAACACTTCAGATGCCAAATGGAGAGACAGCAGACTTCACCACAGATATGTACCCGCCGCGCAGTTCCAGATTCACCCAGGGCAACGACCTGAAGTCTCTGCCTGTCGCCCATCGACTCAGGCTTGATCCAGAGGCGTTGGCATCGCCCTCTCCAGCAGCCACTGGCCATCCAGAGATGACGAACACAGGGCAGGGGCTCGCGACGCTCCTGGCGCACCTCGCGGTGCTCCGTGATGGCTCATTGGAGCGTATCGAGGAGCAACTACAGCGCCTCGTCCCCGACTTCCGCCGCATCTTCACGCCCTCGGTCGAGGTCCAGGAAACAGAAGCCTCGCAGCTCGCAACCAAGGGCGCTTCGTCCACCTTTGAGTTCTCAACGAGGAAGGTCGGGGGCTTCAAGCTTGAGCTGGAGTTTGACAAGATCGGGCGTATTCCAGCAGCCCATGTCAGCGAGGGGACGCTGCTTGGGTTGGGATTGTTGACCTTCCTCCACATGCACCCGGCGAGCTTGATCTTGATGGATGACGTGGAGCGCGGGCTCCATCCAGGCGCGCAGCAGCGGCTCATCGAGATCTTCAGCGCGATCCTGGCGACGACCCACAAAGACTGCCAGATGGTCCTGACGACGCACTCGCCCGATCTGATCGACGCTTGTAAACCTGAACAAGTCCGGGTGTTTGGGCGAGATTCGCTGGGGGACGTCAAGGTCCGTCGGCTTGAAGATCATCCCGAGGCGAGCAAGTGGCTCAAGATGGTCCGCGCCGGGGAGTTCTGGTCGACGGTGGGCGAGGACTGGCTGGGCGAGTTCCCTGAGCAGGCTTCTGGTCACCCATGACCCTTGGAGTGCTGATCCTGGCTGAAGACACCGCGCACGCGGCCATCGCCGATGGCTTGACGCACGCAGTGCTCTGCGAGGTCGCCAGAGAGCGCCACGCGGACTGGATCGCTGACGCTCTGTCGCTGCTGATGCGCTGGAAGGGCGAGAAGGATCTTGAGCCTCACCTTCAGGGCGTGAGGTACACGCCCTGGCCGAGGGCTTTCGCCGAAAGCGACAGCCTGCCTCCGGTCGTTGAGATCGACGGGGTGCGCCTCAAGACACGCGGGCACTACAAAGGCCAGCCGCTCAAGACGGGTGCAGCGGCCTATCGCAAGGCGCTGCTCTGGGCCTACAGCGAACAATATCCGCTTGACGCCATGATCCTCGTCAAGGACACCGACGGCAAGTCAGAGAGCCTCGATGGCCTGTGGCAGGTCATCGACATCGTTTCGCGGCCCATCATCCTGGCGGCACCTCATCGAGACGCCGAGGCGTGGTTTGTCGCGGGCCTTCGGCCTGAGGAGGGGACTGAAGAGAGCGTTCGCCTGGAGCAGATCCGCGGCGAGTTGTCCTTCGATCCCTGCGAGGAGCCACACAGGTTGACCTCAAGCCCGAACACGGCCAACACGGACGCCAAGCGCGTCCTTCGCAGGATCCTCCATGACGAAGACGCATCCAGACCCATCGAGCTTGACCGTCAGGCGGCGGTGGCTGAGCGGTGCTTTTCGGATCTGGCGCTTCTCAGAGAGCGCGGCGTCGCGACAGGGCTTGTCGCCTTTCTGGAACAGATCGAGGCCAGGCTCTACCCCCTCCTGACAAACACAGACCGACAGACCCGCTGACGCTCCCAGATCGAGGTGGCCCTCCTTGACGGCCCTGAGCCGATGCAAGGCGCCGCGCGGTCTGTTGAAAAAAAAAAGGAGGGGTCCAGGGGCGGCTCGCCCCTGGCCGCCGGAGGCAAGGCCGCCAGACCGTCGTGAAAAGGATCGACACCAGATCGTCGAGCGGCTTGAGCGCCGCTGAGGGCCATTTGACGCCGGCCGCCGCGACCACAATACTCTCTGAAGTCCAGAAGGGCGGCAGGCCCGTGCGCCCCGACCTCGCGCGACCTTACCCGTGGAAGCCTATGATCCGACACACTTTCTCGCTCTCATCTCTCCTGGCCCTGATCCTCTCGGCGGGGGCGTGGGGTTGCGGAGGCGGCAACCCGGCCGCGCCGGGGGGGGATCGCCCGACGCCGGACGTGGGCGGCGAGCCCGAGGCCCCGGATGTGGGCGCGGACGTTGTGGATGAGGAGATCGACGACGGGACGTGCGCGCAGGGAGAGAGTCGGTGCGTGGATCGGATTCGGATCGAGATCTGCGACGCTGACGGTCTGACGTGGCGGCCGGAGCGGTGTCGGGGCGAGGAGCGGTGCGACGAGGAGGCGCAAGCTTGCCTGCAGGTGGTGTGCGTGGCGGGCGACATCCTGGGGTGCGCGGACGAGCGCTCGATCGAGGTGTGCAACCAGACCGGGACGCGGACCTTCACGGCCCCTTGCCCGGCCAGCTCGGCGTGCGTGGACGACCAGTGCGAGGTCCCCTTGTGCCAGCAGGGGCAGACGCGCTGCGCGGGGCTGGAGGCGATCGAGACCTGCGGGCCGGGGGGCACTTTTGGTGCGCCCGAGCCCTGCCCGCTGGGGAAGCAATGCGACGCGGGCGAGTGCAAGGAGCTGTGTGAGCTCAACAAGAAGGTGTCGAGCTACATCGGCTGCGAGTACTGGTCGCTGGATCTGGACAACTTCGACGACGCCATCGGCCAGCCGCACGCGATCGTGGTCAGCAACCCGAACCCCGAGCTGACGGCCAACATCACCATCACGCGCCCGAATGGCGCGCCGGTGCCCCACGAGGGGCCAGCCTCGATCCCGCCTCTGGGCCTGGGGATCTACCAGATGCCGACGGACTCGGACATCAGCGTCATCGAGATCAGCGACAAGGCCTTCGTGGTCACGAGCAACATCCCGGTGACGGCGCACCAGTTCAACCCGCTCAACAACGTCGACGTCTTCTCCAACGACGCTTCGCTCCTGTTGCCGACCAACACGCTGGGCACCGAGTACATCGTGACGAGCTGGGAGCAGCGCACGACGCCGCCGCTGCGCGGCTTTTTGACCGTGGTCAACACCAGCGGTCAGGACAACGAGGTGACCGTGACCGTAGCCTGCAACACGGCGCCGGGCCCGCAGATCACGCGCATGACGGCGGGAGAGACGCGGACCTTCTCGCTGGGACCGGGGCAGGTGCTCAACATCGAGACGGCCAACGGGGGCGACGACCTGACGGGCAGCATCATCAGCGCCACGCAGCCCATCGGGGTTTTTGGTGGGCACGAGTGCGCCAACGTGGTCGTCGGCATCGACCGCTGCGATCACATCGAGTCGCAGCTCTTCCCCGTCAACACCTGGGGGACGACCTACCTGGGCACGAAGTTCTTCCCGCGCGGCGCGGAGGACGACATCTGGCGCGTGATGGGCAGCGAGGACAACACGGTCGTCACGCTTGACCCGCCGCCGCTGGACGAGCTGGGCCGGGTCATCGATCGGCTGGTCATCAACCGGGGCGAGTTCGTCCAGCTGGAGACCGCCGGGCACTTTCTGCTCAACGCCTCGAAGCCCGTCAGCCTGGCCCATTACATGGTCGGCTCGAACTGGTTCGGCATCCCGCGCATCTGCGACACGGGCGTCGACGCGGGCAACCCCACCGGCATCGGCGATCCGGCCCTGAGCATCGCGGTGCCGCTGAACCAGTATCGGGCCGACTACATCGTCCTCGTCCCGCTGGACTACGATCAGGACTACCTCAACATCATGATCGTCGACGGCACCTCGGTCTTCCTCGACGGCGCGCCCGTGCCCCCCAACATGTTCGAGCCCATCGGCCTGACTGGCCACTCCGTCGCCCGCGTCCTGGTCGAGGACGGCCCGCACACTCTGACGGGCAGCGCCCCCTTCGGCCTGGAGGCCTACGGCTACGACTGCCACGTCTCCTACGCCTACCCCGGCGGCCTCAACCTCGAGATCGAGGAGGAGCGCTGATCCAGCCTCGACCGGCGCGCACGGGCGCCCAGGTCGACGGTCATCCCGCCTCGACTTGCGCGCACGGGCGTCCAGATCGCCGCCGATCCCGTGTCTACCGGCGCGCACGGGCGCCCAGGCCCCTGGGATCGGCACGCTTCAGGGTCCGCCCCGAGCGGCGCGCGCCCAGCAGTCGTCGCTCGCCCTGACCGGCGCGCGCACCACTGCCGCCGCTCGATGGCAGATAAATGCCCGCCGCGCGACTTTTCAAGGAACCTGTCGCCAGAGCCGTTGTCCTAGGTGAGTTGGGGTCTGTTCTATTCCCCATCGGGCGACCATCCATCCCAGCACGCGCGACGAGGGGGGAAGTGCCGGATTACGAAGCCAGAGGGTCCGGGGCGCTGGCGACGTCGCCGTGGGTGCTGTGGTGCTTCCGCGGCACGATGGCGCTGTCATGCTTCCTGATGACCATCGCCGCCCCCTGGCTGCGCGCGCCCAGCACCGCCCACCTCGCCTCGTCCATCCCGCCCTTCGACGTCACCCCCGACAAGACCCTGCTGCTGCTGCCCCTGGGCCAGCTCCAGGAGCGCGACGTGGACTTCATCGCCCGTGCCATCGAGGCTCGTACGGGCGTCCACGTCGAGATCCTGCCCCCGAGGGCGCTTCCCGCAGGGGTCTTCGACTTCCCGTCGAGCAGCTACGACGCCAACGCCGTCCTCGACTGGCTCTTTCTGACCCGCCAGCCGGGCGAATGGCGCACCCTGGCCCTCACCCGCGACGCCCTGTCCACCTACGACACCGACCACCTCTACGGCCTGGCCAACCTGCGCGAGGGCGTCGCCGTCGTCAGCCTCCACGGCTTCCTCGACGGCCTGCGCGACGCGGACCCGATGCGCCGCGCCGCCGCCCAGGATCAGATCGGGCGCATCGCCTTCCACGAGCTCGTCCACACCCTCGGCGTCGAGCACTGCCCCGCCAAGGGCTGCCTCATGAGCGGCATCACCGACAAGTCCCAGATCCACCCTGGCACGCGGACCTGCGAGCGCTGCATCCACGCCATCCAGGACACCCTCTCGACCCCCCGCACCCCCTGGCTTGAGGTGATCGCCCGCGGCGACGGCTTCTACCGGCGCGGCCTCTACGGCCAGGCCCTTGGCGCCTACAGGCGCGCCAGCGCCGCAATGGCGCCCACCGAGGCCGACCGCCCCGCTGGCCCCTCCCACGCGGCGCTCTCCGACGCGATCTCCTCCGACGCTCTGCCCTCCCACGCGGCCCCCTCCGACGCGCCCCCCTCCGACGCTTCACCCTCCGACGCGCCCCCCTCCGATCGGCGGCCCGACTCCGATCGGCGCTTCGACTCCGACGCCTCGGGGCGCCGCTCCGTCGTTGACCGCGCCGAGGTCGAGAACCGCATCGGGGCCGCCCTCTTCTCGCTCGATCGCGTCGCGGAGGCCGAGCGGCACGTCCGCCGCGCCATCGCCCTCGACCCGGCCCTCTCGGCGGCGCACTTCAACATGGCCCTCATCCTGGCCTACGCCGGCGAGGAGGCCGAAGCCCTCCACACCCTCGACCGCTCTCTGGACCTGGAGCCCGATCGGCTGACGCGCCACGAGCTCACCGCCCGCTTCCACCTGGCCGCCATCGACGACCCTGGCAACGCTCTGCTCGCGCTGCGGCGCTACCGCGACGCTGGCGGCGACGACCCCGATCTGCTCGGCGCCCTGATCGCGCTTCAGTCTGCCAACTTCATCGTCTTCGAGCCCTCCGAGGTCGAGATCATCGAGGGCCACCTGCGCCCCTGAGCCCGACCCTTGCTGTCAAGCCCATTGGCATCGCCCGTCGCAACAAAAAAGAGGGGCCGGTCCGGAACTTGTCAGGCGCAGGGATTTGGATTACAAAGGGTTCATTATGCCCTATGGGTTCGAGTCATCGTGGGAGAGCAACCATGACCCGTTACTCTATCCGCCTGCTGTGCGGTGGATCTCTGGCGTCGCTCATTTTGGTGAGCGCGTGCGGGGCCCAGCCCGTCAAGGCCAGGGAGAACCGGACGATCACCTTCTCGATGGCCGAGTGGATGGCGGGCGAGCCACCCAAAGGCGAGGTCGCGGCCATCGAGCCCGAGGTGGACGGGGGCAACGCTGCTCTGAGCGCGACCTTGTGGATGCAGACCTCGGCGGAGTACCGCGCGATGGTGCGCCAGACCTTCGGCTCGGCCGAGCGCCGACTTCGGGACGCGCTCAATGATCGACGGTGGACGGCGGCGCCGAGGGAGCAGGGGGCGAACTACGAGGCCCTGCCCCCGGCCGTGATCCTCGACGTCGACGAGACGCTGTTGGACAACAGCCCTTATCAGGCGCGCTTGATCAAGGATCGGGCCTCCTTTGCGCCCGAGAGCTTCGCGTCGTGGTGTCAGGAGCAAAAGGCCACGGCGATGCCAGGTGCGGAGCGCTTCGCCCAATCGGCGGTGGACTTGAAGATCGCGGTCTTCTACGTCACGAACCGGCCCAAGTCGCTTGAGGCGACCACGCGAGCACAGCTCGCCGCGCTGGGCTTTCCGCTCGATGAGGAGACCGACACGATCCTGACCCGGGGTGAGGATCCCCAGTGGGCCTCGGGCAAGTCCACGCGCAGGGCGCACATCGCAAGGACACACCGGATCCTGATGGTCATCGGCGACGACCTGGGCGACTTCATCGACGATCACAAGGTGCCTGCGGCGCAGCGAAGGTCGCTGGCCGAGGGTCACGACGACTTGTGGGGCGCGCGCTGGATCTTGCTGCCCAACCCTGCCTATGGCCCCTGGGAGGGCGCCGTGCTCTCCTTCGACGGCGCGCTGGGCGAGGCCGACCGCGTCAAGATCAAGATGGGGGCGCTGCGCGACGGGCGCGGCGCCACTTCTGCGCCCACACCGCCCCCCCCCCCGCTGGAGGTCGCGCCATGACTCGGCACAGGCTGCTCTGGATGGCCCTGGCGGCGATGGCCGCGGGGTCGATGGCTTGCACCCACACCTCGCGCATTGCGCTTATCTCGGACGGCGATCTGGCCGGGCGGACCCTCGAAGGGGCCAAGGGCGAAAAGACCCTCAAGGGCGAGGACTGCCTCACCGTCCATTACCTCTCCAAGGCCTTCCGCAATGCGCTCCAGGGCACCGATTACGACACGCTCATCAACGTCGATGTCACCACGACCACCGGCCTGTTCATCTTCAGCAACTGCGTCCAGGTCCAGGGGGAGGCGCTTCGCAGCAAGGACCTGCCGATGACCGCAGACATCGAGGTGACGCCATGAGAAAGCGCGCGATCGCGATCGGCGCGCTGTGCGCCGCCGCCGCCCTCTTCGGCGGGTGCGAGGCGATGGTCCAGCATCCGGCGCCGCTGGCTTACGTCGCCTACACCATGCCCGCGAAGATCCCGGCTCGGCCCATCGAGCGCCCCGCCACGGAGACGCCGAACAAGCGCTTCAGCGCCCTTTACCGCTCCCCCCAGGACGTCAGCGCCATCATCCGGGGGCTCCAGCAGGACGACCCCTACCTGCGGGGGGTCGATCTGCGCATCAACATCCCCTTCTGCGTCCTCGCCTTCGGGCTCTGCTTCGCCGAAGACCTCTACCTGAGCGGCAGCGGCGGCGTCGGCGCCGAGCCCGCCAAACGAGAGGCCCCCAGAGCGCCGGACGAGGGCATCGGCGCCAGCACCTCCAGAGTAGTTCAAGAGGACAAGGCCCCCGCGCAGGCCGCGCCCAAGGGCAAGCCCCGCGCGCACGAGGACTGGGGCGACGAGCGCTGATGCTGATCCGCAGCTCGCCCGACCCTCAATAGATCCCCCACTGCACCTGGAGCGAGCCGCTGGCGAGCGTCACGATCCCTTCGCCCGGCACGTCCAGCAGGCTGCCGTCCACCGCCGCCGCAAGCACCCACGACCCGCCCAGCGAGACCGCGTAGCCCAGCCCCAGCGTGTAGCCGCCTGCCACGAAGCCCGGCCGCTTCGGGGCGGTGTCCTGCTGCGGGCCGCCGAAGAAGGAAGGCTCGCGAAAGGACTCCAGATCGTCGCTTGAGAACCAGGGGCTCCAACCCCCCCCGACGAAGAAGCCGTTGAAGCGGCTCTCCAGAGTCAGCCGCGCCGACAAGAAGGTCAGCGGGGTGGATCCGGCCTCCACGAAGTCGGCAAAGCCCCCAAGGACCAGCGCGGTGTGCCGGGTGGTGGTCAGGGCGTAGCGCGCCCCGACGTGCGAACCCAAGCCGCTCGACGGAGGGCTGTCGCCCGGCGCCACCTCGACGATCGAGACCCCCGCCCGCGCGCTCAGATCATGGCGCCAGACCGTCGGCCGCTCGGCGCACCCCTCCAGCTCGGCGAGCGCCTCGGCGATCTCGGCCGCCTCGGCCTGGTTGATGCACGCGTTGAGCTCTCGCGTCGACCGGCTGGTGTCGCGGCACGCGTCCATCAGGCGCCCCTGGCGCCGCTCGAGCGCGCTTCGGCTGTTGTCGCACCAGCTCAAGAAGGTGCTCTCGGTCGGATAGGGCTCCAGGAGCCCGAAGTCGACCCCCAGGCCGCACCCGGACACCAGACAGAGCAGCGCCGCCAGGGCCGCGCCTTCAAGGGCCCGGCGTCGCGATGACAAAGTCCAAGGAGAGGTTCTCGCGACGAGCCGTGGGGTTCTGTTGATCATCGGTCAGCTCCCTGACGCGCTGGATGACGTAGCGGCGCAGTTCGAAGAGGCGCACCTGGCCGTCGCCGTCCGCGTCGGCGCCGCCGGTTCGCAAGCCTTCAAGCAGCGCGAAGGTGAAGACGCCATTTTGCCACCGGGGCGACTCCAGCGCGAATTCGAAGCCGTTGGCCGAGGCCAGCACCGTGGCCCCGGATCCCCGGCGCACGTCGGCAAACAGCTCCCCGAGCAGATCAAGGCCCACGGCGCGACCCTCCTGCGGCGCGAGGCCCGGCGACTTCTTCTGCCCCAGGTATCGCCCGCCGCGCCCGCTGACCCTGCCCTCGGGCACCTGGGCCGCCGGCCGATCCTGCGACTCGACCACCTCCACCTCCCCGGAGTGGCAGGTGTCCATCAGGAGCAGCTTGCGCCGCGCCGGGATGCCGTCGAGCAGCCCCTCGATGTCCTCGTAGATCACCCCGCGCCCCTCGGGGGCCTCGAAGTCGATGTCCGTGGTGCCGAAGTAGTATTCCATCGAGGGCGCCAGCAGGCCGTGGCCGGCCAGGAAGAGCACCACCCGATCGTCCACCCCCGATCGTTCAAAGAAGGCCCTCAGGCCCTCGATCGCCTCCCGCGTCGCCTGGGCGTCGAGCACCTGGACCACGTGAACCTCACCCTGCCCCTGCGCCTTGAACCACCGCGCCACATCCTGGGCGTCCTTGGCCGCGTAGCGCAGATCGTAGCGATCATCGCGGTAGTCCGACACCCCCACGACGGCCACATAGAGCGCCGCAGGCACCTCGGGCGCCTCAAGCACCACCGCGAAGGACTCCCGGATCGACTCGACCCCCTGGACGTTGAGCGCCGAGACCTCCACCTGGTTGTAACCCCGCGACAGCTCCACGCTCACCTCGCTGGAAACCTCCTGGGCCGCGCCCTGGCCCAGATCCAGGCCGGCGGCGCCATGAATCGGCACGCCGTTGATGTAGACCTGGAGTCGGGTGACGGGGTGCTGGCTGTCGGTCGCGCGCACCGAGAAGCTCAGCGCCCGCTGGCGCGTCGACAGCGGCAGATCCCGGCTCAAGAGCCTCACCTCCGGCAGGTGGAAGTCCTCCGAGAGCATCGCCTCGGTGACCGCCATCTTCTTCAGCCGTCGACGCCACGTCGTCTCATACAGGGGCACCAGCGCCAAACCCGCCGGCCTGCCCAGCCGCTCCAGGATCACGTCGGGGCGGTTGAGCCGCAGATCAAACTGCTCAAAGCCAAAGACCCGCGCGCCCTGCCGAAGCGCGATGCCCCGCAGCCCCTGCCGCGAGGCCCGGTAGTGGTTGTCCGGCGTCAAGGCGACGTAGTCCTCCTCGTCGATGGCCAGCATCGCCACCTTCTCCACCCACCCCGCCGCATCCCAGATCCGCACCGTCCCGTCCTCGCTCCCCGAGACGATCTCCGCCCCACCGCGCAAGAAGCCCACCCCCCTGACCGGCCCCTCGTGACCCCTCAAGACCCGCACCAGCCGACCCGTGGCCCCCTCCCACACGCGCAGGGTGCCGTCGGCGCTGGCGCTGACCAGCAGAGCGCCGTCCGGGCTGAAGGCCAGGGCCTCGACGGCGGCCTCGTGCCCGCTCAACACCTTGTTGCCCCCCCCGTCGCTCAAGTCCCACAGCCGCACCTCGCCGTCCTGGCCCCCCGTGGCCACGATCTCGCCGCGCGGGTCAAAGGCGGCGCAATGCACCTGACCGGTGTGCCCCTTGAGCTCAAGCACCTCCTGATCCCTGGCCCGACCCTTCCCAGGATCCGCCAGAGCCCACAGCTTGACCGCCTTGTCGCGCCCTGCGCTCAAGAGCCGCCCGCCATCGGGGCTGAAGGACAGCGCCGCGATCTCCCGGAGGTGCCCGCGCGGCCCCGCCCGCATCGCACCGGATCCCAAATCCCAGATCCCGATCCCGCCGCCCTCCAGGCCCGCCGCAAGCGCCCCACCATCCCTGCTGAAGGTCGGCGCGATGACAGACCCGCTCGGCACCTCGACGCTGCGCGCCACCCGGCCCGTGGCGCTGTCGATCCACAGCAGACGCCCTCGGCACGCGCCCGCCCCCTCACACACCCGATCGGCGCGCACCAGCATCGACCCGTCGGCGCTGAAGGCCAGCCCCCCCTGCCCGACCTCGCGGGACCATATCAGCTGCGCGGTGGCCAGATCCCAGAGCCTGACGACCGACCCGAGCGCCGTGGCGACGCTTCTCTCCTGAGGATCGATCGCCATCATCCCCACGGGCTTCGAACGCCCGCGCAGCGTCCTCACCACCTGCCCAAGGCCCGGATCCCAGAGCCGCGCCTCGCCGTCCTCCCCGACGCTGACCATCACCCCCGAGCCCGGCGCGACCGCCAGGCGCAAGACCGCGCCCTTGTGCGCCTCGACCCTCGACCCCTTGACGATCGGCCCTCCGGCGCCATCCGTGAACCCCACCCCACCCAGGCGATCCCCGATCGCGAGCCGATCGGCGCTGACCCAGGCCGCGCACGTCGCCCCCTGAGCCGCGATCTCTCGCCGGGACCCCGCGCCACCGTCGATCGACCACAGGATCACCGCCCCCCCCTGCGTGACCAGCGCCGCCGCTCCACCCTCCGGGCTGAGCGCCATGTCCACCAGCGGCGCCCCGACGTCGAGCTCGCCGCGCGACTCACCCCGCGCCAGATCCCACACCCTGGCCCGGCCATCCTGGCTGGCCGTCACCAGGATCTGCCCCTCCCGATCAAAGGCCAGCGCCACCACCGCCCGCGTGTGCCCCTCAAAGATCAACGCCGTCCGACCCGTGCGCACCTCCGTGACCAGCACCTCGCCAGACTCCCCGCCCGACGCCACACGATCGCCCCCAGGCGCAAAGGCCAGCGCGCTGGCCGCGCCCTGGTGCCGCGCCAGCGCCCTGACCTCGACCCCATCCTCCAGCGACCACAACCCCACCCGACCGCCGCGCTCGCCGATCGCCGCCATGCGCCCGTCCCGATCCAGCGCAATGGCGCCAGGGGCCTCCGCGAAGCTCGCCAGCGTCCGCACCTCACGCCCCTGCCACGCGTCCCAGATCTTGACCGTTCGATCCCGGCTGGCCGTCGCTACCAGCCGCCCCTCGGGTCCAATGGACACCGCGTCGATCGCCTCGGCGTGGCCGCGCTGGATCACCACCACCGGCAGCTCCGACCCCGGCGACCGCGACGCAGCGCACCCGACACCCGCGCCCAGGGCTACAAGGAGGATGGAGAGAGACTTGACCATGGACATCGCTTCCACAATCGACCTATCATCGCGTTCACCCGTTGTTCTACCCCTCTCTCGCCCTCATGGCCAGAGACGCCCATGCGCCGACCCCTCCTGCTCACCCTGCTCGCCCTGGCCCCGACCCTCTGCGGCTGCGTCCGCATCGGCCTGCTCCCCGTCGAGGAGCGCATCCATACGCACGACCGCGTCCTGTCCCACGACCTCGAATCTCCCCCCGAGGGCGAGCGCATCGAGGCCCGCTGGTGGGTCGAGGGCGATCAGCTCGTCGGCCGCGTCACCCGCGTCCAGATGTGCCGCCCTGCGCGCGTCGTCCGCGTCGACCGCTCCGAGACGCGCGAGCGCGCCGCCTCCATACCCGGCCTCTTCAACTTCTTCGCCTACAGCGAAGCCTTCTTCGCGGCCTTCGGCATCCCCCTCGGGACACTCTTCCTGCTCTCTCCCCCCAACGACTCCGAGACCGGCCAGCCCCAGGATCTGGCCGTGGTCGGCGCCGTCTTCCTCCTCGGCGGCGCCGCCTCGCTGGCGATCCTGGTCGACGACAGCACCGCCATCATCGACACCCGCGACAACCTCGGGATCCAGACCCTCCGCCACCCGAGCCCGCCACAGCCCTGCTCCGACCCCGCGCCCGCCAACGTGGCGATCCTCCTGCGCTGGTCAGATGGCCCCACCGAGACCCTCACCAGCGACAGCCAGGGGATGGTGCGCGCCTCCCTCAAGCCCCAGCGCGGCCGGCGCCACCCCGACCTGGAGATCCTCGCCGACGGCCAACCCCTCCAGCGCCTCTCCGGCACCCTGCTCGAGACCCTCGCCCGGTCCTCGGCCCGCCCCAACGCGAGGAAGCCATGACGCGGGCCGCCACCGCGCTGCTGCTGGCCACATCGCTGATCGCGCTGGCCGCTTGCAAAAAACCCCTCTGGGAGTCGATGGATGAGCGCCACGGCCCCCTCTTTGCCCCGAACGACGCCGCCCGCCAGAAAGCCTGGGACGAGGCCGGGGCGGCCGGAGACGCCAGCGCGCTGCTCGTCTGGCAATCCATGGTCCGACGAGGCTACCGCACCGAGGCCGCCTGCCAGGCGCTGGCGACCCACGGCGGCGACGAGGCCGTCGATCGACTCCTTCAGGTCCGCTCGGCCGCCAACCGCGCCGCCGTCGACGCCGCCATCACCCAGGCCGGAGGCCCCGATCCCGAGGCGATGGTCCTGCGCGCCCTGGAGCGACCGCTGGCCGCCACCCCCGCCGACATGTGGCGCATCCGACAGAGCGCGCTGGACTGGATGGGCGACAAGGTCCACGGCCTGCCTGCCCGCGCCACCTGGACCGAGGCGATGGCGCGCCTCTTCCTCGACCCCGACGCCTGCCCCGATCCTGCCGAGGTCCAGGCCGACACCGTCGATGTGACCCTCGGCTTCGGCTTCCCGACCGCCCCCCTCGATCGCCCCGACGACCCCCCGCCCACCCTGCCCTGGCTCGCCGATCTCGACGAGACCCTGCGACCGAGGCTCGCCCAGAGCCTCCTGCAGATCGCCGCCGCGGGCTACCCGCCCCTCTGCGAGCGCCTCCTGATCCAGATCTACGCCCAGGACCCTCCGCGCGCCGCCTCGCTCCTGCTCCAAAGCCCCGACTGGCCCAGAGCGAACCTGGCCGCCCGCTTCTTGAGGCTCCTGCGCCCGCCGGTCGACGCCGCCGCCTCGCTGCGCACCCTGACCGACTCCCAGCTGCCCCGCGCCGCCGCCGCCGCGGTCGCTCTGGAGCCCACCCACCCCCACCTGGCCGCGATCCTCTACGCCCGCCTGCTCGACCTCGACAACCCCGCCCCAGCCCGCGCGCTCGGCCTGAGCCTGCTCGGCTTTGACGCCTCGGGCTTGCCCGCAGATCTGACCCCCGCCCAAAGCGAAGTGCGCTTGAGCATGCAGGAGCAGACCTTCAACCTCACCAGGGACCGCGACCTTGCGCTTCTGCGCGACAGAGCCAGCGACCCAGCCCTGGCGCTGGAGTCCTACCCCTCCATCCACAAGGCCAACGCCCGGATCTGGCGCGAGGACGTCGGACAGGCCCGCCGCTGCCTCGGCGCCGCGCCCGATCAAGCCACCTTCGACGCCTTGATCGAGGCGCTGACCGCAGGACAAGCCCGCGACAGCTTCGAAGAGGCCCTCATGGCGCGCTTCGACCTCACCGTCGCCCAGGCCGAAGAGTGCGCCCGATTCTACGAGGTCGCCGCCATCGAGCGCCTCCTGCGCCGGGCCTGCCTGGGTGCGTGGACCTCCCCGAGACAAGGCGCGCAACCCCTGAGACCCGGCAAGCTGCGAGACAGCCTCTACGCCGCCCCCGACGGCCGACTGATGGCTACCTTCGCCCAGGATCTCGATCCCGGGCAGCCCCTCCGCGCCCGCCTCGACGCGCTGGCCGATGATCCCGACGCGCCGACCGCCGATCGCTTCGCCGCCGCCTCGCTCACCGCCCTGCGCGACGCCGGACACCTGTTGGTCTTCGAGGCCGCCGAGGCGCCCTGATCGCCCTGCGGCGCCACCGCGACGCCGACGGCGGCGACCCCGCTCTGCTCGGCGCCCCGATCGCGCTTCAGCCCGCCAGCTTCATCGCCTTCGCGCGGATCGTCACACCAGATCCCCCTCCTCTTCGAAGCCCTTCTCCTTCATCCAGCGGCGCAAGGACGTAATCTTCTCCGGGTCGGCCAGCGCCGCCTGGAGTTCACGGCAGAGGGCGGGGTTTTCGAGCAGCCCCCATTGCAGGTCCCGCAACACTCCCTTGGTTCTGGCCACGAGCTGCAAGGCGAAGGCACGGAGGAGGATCTGCGGATCATCCTCCTGATCGATCCAGGCCCAGGCGTCCTCGGTGAGGATCATTCCAGCGTCCAGCGTCAGGGTCGCGAGCCGCTCGCGCAGCTCGTTGGGCTCGGAGGGAAAGTATCGGGCCTGGGCGGCCTGGGCGGGGATCTGGGCCACAAGGCGCGCGGCTCTCCACCAGGAGAGCAGGCAGGTCATCTGCCAGTCCGGGTGGAGGTCTGCGAGCGAGGAGGCGGCGGCCATATCGGCCACTGTGGCCACGGGAGAGCGCGCGGTTCGCTCGTCGATACGATCGAAGAAGGTCGTCAAGCGTTGGGCCGTGTTGACGTGCGAGTCCGTCGCCCGCTCGATGCGATGGCGCCAGTGCCCGGCTTGCTCACCGAAGTGCTCCTGCAACACAGAGGCGAGCGCGTCGGCTGAGATGCGAAAGTCCATGTGTCGAGGGGTCAGGCTTTGAGTCAGCATGAAGCGCGCCAGGATGGCCTCGACGCTGTCGGCCTCACCGGGGGGAGGAGAGAGGGCATCGAGCGGGTCTCCGACATGGGCCGGAGCCGTCAGCTTGCTCTGGAGCAACGCCTCGACGAAGGCCCCGGGCTCATAGCCGGGTCCGTCGCTGTCCAGGCAGGCCAGTCGGCAGAGCCCTTCCACGTCGCCGGTGACGTCGAGCCAGTCGGACATCAGGTCAAGAGCGCCGACCATCGAGGCGCTGAAGGATCCCAACCCAAGCGCCATCCACTGGCGCAGCCGCTGGGATCCCCACCTGTCGAGGCAGGTCTTGAGGATGTGGCGGCGCTCCCCGATGAAGAGCTCAGAGGCCACATCGATCAGCTTCGCTTTGTCCTGCGGCGTCGCATCAAGGCGAGCGACGAGCCGAGCGGGATCGACGAGCACGGGGAGGGGCAGCTCCAGACCCGCAAAGTCCTTGGCCCACCGCGCGGCTCGGTCGGCCTGGGCTCGATCGAAGTCTCCTCGAATCACCACGTCAGGGCCAAATCGGTCCTCCAGCATCATCCCGACGACCATCAGCGCGTGGTGGTACGGATAACCCTGAGTCTTGCTCCCCCAGAGATCCCAACACGAGGGACCATCGCAGCCCCCGTATATCTCGCCATGGATCGACAGGAGCAGATCGCCCTCCTCGCCCTTGTGGGTCGCCCGCACATTCAGCTGGCGAGGGAGGGCGAAGGTCTCGGCCATCCGGCGGCTGTCCAGATCCCCCGAGATGCGCCAATGACGCTGCCTGGGGTCGTCGGCGTCCACTTCGATCTGGCGGGTGTAGAGCAGGCGACGGGTGCGGCCGAATGTCTCGGCCTGAAAGCGGACCAGCTTCAGGGGATATCGACGCAGCAGATCGAGCGACAGATCCCAAGCCTTTGCCCACTCAGAGGCGTCGATGCGGCTGGGGGCGATGTGGAGTTCGAGGTAGATTCCCATGAGACACCTTGCGCTGCACGGTTGCGGGTCCATGTCTGATCAAAGGGCCTCCGGGCAGAGCGATCCCCGTATTCTATAAATGCCCACACGCCCTCCACTTGAACAGACGAGCAGGTTGTCTCTCGCCGTGGAGGGCGAGTCAAGCGCTTTTTGACCCACTCGGCAGGAACCCGTTGGCATATCGGGGCCGCAGCCTTTCGGGAGGGCGGATCCAGAGGGATCGCAAGGGGGGCGGATCTTGCTTATCATGGTGGAGGGCTGCATCCTCCAAGGGAGGCGTCGAGCGGCCCGCTTGTTCCTCGTGCGCTCTTGGGCCCGGGAGGGGCCTCAGAGGTGAGAACCCAATCCAGAGACACGCACCCGAAGGCTGAAGCGGTCCAGATCGAGCTCTTGCGCCGGGCCGGCTTGAGCAAGCGCCTCGCGCTGGCCTTCTCATTGTCCAGGACCACCATCGCCCTGTCCCGCGAGGCGATACGCAAGCGCCGCCCCGATCTGTCGGAGCAAGACCTGCGGCTGGAGTTCGTGGCGCTGTGTTACGGCGAGGCGCTGGCCCGGCGCGTTGCGGCCAGACTTGAGCGTCAAAGGAACCAGGGAGCGTCTTGAACACGGACGACATCCTCGTCGCGCTCCAGCCCGTGGTGGAGGCGCTGATCCAGGCTCGGATCCCCTACTGCGTCGGGGGTTCGGTCGCCAGCTCGGCCCATGGCCTGCCGCGCGCCACCTTGGACATCGATCTCGGCGACGATCACCACACGCGTCACTGCACGAAGCGACCGATCGTCGCTCCGGGCGCTCATCGACGCGCGGGCGTGGCTGCGCGGCGGCGAGCGCCTGAGAGCCGAGCGCCGAGCGTCAGCAGGGCCATCAGCCCCCACAAGCCCGGCGTGGAGGGAGCGGAGCCTGGTCGCCCTGGGATGCTGTGGCACCCTCCTGGGGCGGGGTCGGAGGCTACCTCGATTGAGAATGGGATGGTGTCGGTGAAGACGGGTGACTGGTCCAAGGGGTTTCGGCGAGCGATGGCTCGCCAGGCGAAGTCGCCCGCCGTCCGAGGAGGAAGGTCTGGAACGGCCACTTGGGTCTGCCCTTCGGGGCCGGGCTCGATCCCCTCGATATGCCACAGCAGCAACAGCCGCCCTGTGGCATCCACCTTGAAGAGTTCGAAGCTCAGTTCAAAGCTCTGGGCCTCGTCGATCTGGTCGTGACCCACCACCAAGGCCAGCGGAGACCCGACACGCAGGCGAGCACCAGACCTCGGAGACCGAGCCACAAATGCATTCAGGAGTGGATCTCGCTCTGGGATCGCCTCGAACTTGGGTGTGGTGAACTCCAGCACGTTGGACCAGACCCCGACAGGCCCTGTATCGTCCACCACCGCCACCCTCCATCGGTAGGTGTGTTCTGGCTCAAGCACACCAGGAGGCCAGACGAGCTCCTTGTACTCTTGCCAAGGCACCCGCCCTTCAATCACCACCGTCCCCTCCATGAGCAGCTCAAAGGCCAGATGCAAATCGCCGACGCGAGCCGTGTAACCTTGTCCTGCGTACGCCACCAGGAGCGGCTCAAGGGTCGAGATGGCCCCAAAGGGGCGCAAGGGGTTGGGAGGCGTAGAAGGCACGATGGTTATCCTGTTTCCGGGAGTCTTGACCTGGATATGAGGGTGGGTGGCGGTGACGTTCCAAAAGAAAGTGGTCCCCCGACGAAAAGACACGGGGGCCAGCCAGGACGTGACCCCCTGTCTTCCGGCCGGCAGAAGCGGGCTCTGAACACCGTCCACGCCGTTACCCCACACGGCAAATCGATAGGTTACCGGAAGGTCATCGTTGGCCACCCCATTGCGGACCACCAGTCTCAGCGCCTCTCCTTCTGCCAACTCGGCGCCGTCCTCGGGCGAGAGGGCTTTAAGGCCCGTCAGTGACCCCGCCAGGGTCGGATCGGTCCCGACATTGCATTCGTCGGCATTGGAAGGGCCATCCCGGTCGGAATCCAGCCAATCGTCTTCGGGATTAAAGGGATTGAAACCGTGGACGTCCTCGCAATCATCACGCATCCCCCCGCCATCGTTGTCGGTCACAGCGCCAGGGCCATCGAGTTGCTCGAAAGGCGTCAGGTTCAACGAGGCCACGGGGCTTAGCGCGCGGCCCTCAAGGGGCAGGACTTCGAGTTGGACGAGGGCTCGGGTTCCGACATCTTCCACGCTGGCGCCGACCCCGTAGACGAAGAGATCAAGGCCGTGAAAGCCCGCGCGCGGCGTGTAGACGAGGCCCCCATCTTGCGCCACCTCCACCGCGCCGTTGAAAGGCCCCTGAAGCACCCGCAGCGTGCTGTTCCCGTCCAGGGTGTCATTGCTCACGACGCCGGGAGCCTCCACCCGAAGCGGCGCATCTTTGGCCCCCTCCCACCGATCCCAGCGCGCGACGTTGGACTGGGGGGCCATCTCCACCGCCCCGATGTCGCACGCCCCGCCCTGGGGGCGCGCCACCCCTCGCCCGTCCACCACAGCGCATCCGGCTGCACCACCATCGAGCGCGGGGCTGCCGGGCTCAAGGCCGTGGGTGGGCAACACCCCTCCGGTCAGACCCAAGGGGCTCAAGCGCGCTTCCACACCCTGAACGTCGGTCGAGTCGAGCACCCCTGGGCCAAACAACTCGATATCGCCCATGAGGTTGTGGCCTCGGGACGCGAAGCCCGCGCCGAAGATCATCGCATCGGCGTCCCTCAGAGCCTCGTTGTGTGCCACCAAGGTGTTGACCAGACTCCAGGTCCCCATACCGGCCAGCCCAGCACCAGGGTGTCTGGCGTCGCTCCCGGTGCGGTTGAAGGCCACCGTCGAATCGATCAAGGTGCTGTGCCCCTTGTTGAAAATCCCACCACCATTGCCATCCGCAGGCCGCTCAACCCACCAGCCAACCTCGGCGTCGCTCTCGCCCGTCACATTGCCGCTCAAGGTGCTCCCGATGAGCGTCAGCATGCCGCGACGGCTCACATAGATGGCGCCACCATGACCCCCGACTCCTGCTTGATGGTGCTGGTCGGGCCAGAATCCCCCTGGCTCCCCCAGCCCGCCGCGATTGCGCCAGAAGGTGCAGCGGTTGACCGTGGCTCGTCCCTGGATGGCCAGCCCCCCTCCATGCCCTCCCGCACCCTCAACGGGAGGCCTGTAGTAATCCCCACCAGGACCCGTCCCGGCCTCGTTGTCCATCAAGAGCGTCTGGGAGATCATCGCGTTCCCCAACGCCATGATCCCACCCCCGTCGCCTCCAGGGAGGCCATACAAATCGTTATCATCTCCAATGGTGTTTTGGGCCTCACCGCCGGTCCCTGCTCGGTTCTCGATCACGAAGCTCTGCTCCACCAGGAGGCTCCCGGCGGCGTAAACCCCTCCGCCATCTCCACCGGGACCTGTGGCTTCCCCATGCTCGATGTTTCCCGCAGGGCCCGGACCCGCCTGATTGCGGATCAAGGCCACGCGGCGCAGCGTCAGCGGACCCTCGGCGTGGATCGCCCCCCCGCTTCCTCCCCGATATCCTCTCCGCTCATCGAAGACGCCCGCCGAGTTCCTGACCCATGAGGAGTCCTCGACCAGCACCTCTCCGGTGGCAAACAGGGCTCCCCCTCGACTACCCCCGCAGCGTTCCCCACGGCAAGTCCCCGCGGTGTTGTCCACAAAAGAAGAGCGCCTGATCAGCACCCGGTCGGTCGCGTAGATCCCCCCCCCGTCGCCTCCCAACCAATACCACGGGGAGTACTCCTGCCCAAAGACTGCGAGATCTCCAGATCGGTTGCGCTCGACGATGGAGTCCTCCATCACCAGCGGGCAGGTGCAGTAGATCCCTCCCCCATTGCTTTCAAACGAATGACCCTCCACAGGTCCGTTGTCCGCGATCGTCGAGCGCAGGATCCGCAGGCTCACTCCCAGAGCATGGATCCCGTGACCATGGCCTGGAGCCGAAGTCCCCGACGACAACTCAACAAACTCCGTTCCGCCTGCAGAGTTTCTCTCGACCCGGCAGTCCTCCAGGTCCAACGCGGCGCCTCCTCCTGCAAAGATCCCTCCCCCACTGCCTCCTTGCGTCAGGAAGTCGTAGCCCTGCTCAGTGCGTATCTGGGGACCAAACCCGGCCTGGTTGTCTGCGAGCCGACAACCTCGAAGGGTCAAGGCCCCCTGACGGAGTCGAATCCCCCCGCCGTCTTCCCCCACAGGCGACGCCACCGTCGCTGGAGGTGCCACTCCCCCCTTCACCGTCACTCTCTGGATCACCCACGACCCCGGCCCGTGCAGATCGAAGACCCGATCCAGGCCCGACCCGTCGATCCGGGTCACATCCATGCCCGCCCCCACGATCTCCGCCTCGCCTTGAAGGTCCAGATCGCCCGTCTGGTTGTCGTCCTCTCTGGCCCCTTCGACCCCCAGCACGAAGTCGCCCGGCCCAAGCTCGATGAGATCGGCGCCCTGGCCCGCCGGGCAGCCCCACAGGGCCTCGTCCCGGTTGGCCGCCTCGATCGCCTCGCGCAGACCGCACAGGCCGTCGTTGACAAAGCCGTCGCGGGTGGTGTTGACGGGGATCGTGGCCGCGTGCAGGGAAGTGGAGAGCACAAGACACAAGACCAGCGCGCTCGCGAAGGAAGCCGGTTTGCCGTTCATGGGGTGTCTCGTCAGGTTGAGCCGCGCTTGCTGGCGGCCCTGGAACATGTCACCCAGGCCCTTGTGTGCACATCACCGAGTCCACTCTATGCCCGCCTGCCTTTGAGCACAACCCCGAGCACTTGAGGATCGACTGCGCCAGACGACCGAAAGGGATCGAGGAGCGGCGCGACGGCGGGTCCAGCGGGCTTGCGCTTTGCTGATGTCGCGCCCTTGGTGGCCGCGCTGGGAGCAGATTACCACATCGACGCCGACATGATCCGCGACGCGCTCCGCGACGAGAGCTCCTTCAACCTCATCCACCTGGACACGATGCTCAAGCTGGATGTCTTCGTGTTCGAGGGCCACCTGCGACCCTGAGCCCCGCCGCTCCTTGAAGGACCCGACGCCCTTGCCCCGCACCTCGACGGCGACGGTCAAACACCCAGCGACCGATCGTCGCGCCGTGCGCTCATCGACTCGCGGGCGAGGCTGCGCGGCGGCGGGCGCCTGCGAGCCGAGCGCCGAGCGTCAGCAGGGCCATCAGCCCCCACAAGATCGGGACGCCGGGGGCGGAGCCTGGGCGCCCTGGGAGGCTCTGACACCCTCCTGAGGCGGGGTCGGAGGCGACCTCGATTGAGAAGGGGATCGACTCGGACCATGCCACGGCCAAGGTGTGTTGGGGCCGTCGTGCGCTGGCGCGCCACACGAAGTCTCCCACCATCGTGGCAGGCAGAGGCGGCACCTCTACCTCAGTCTGACTTCTGTCTGCAGGCTCCATCCCATTGACTTCCCACACCCGCGCCGCCCCCGATGGCCTGAGCCAGACAAGTTCGGCCCCGTAGGTGAGGCCAGCGCCCGCTTCGCCCTCGACGTGGCCCACCACAACCCTGAGCGGCTGGCCATGCTCAAGACGCGCGCCGGACGATGGGGACAAAGCGCTGGGCGCCTGCAGAGGGAGGCCAGGCTCAGGCGAAGGGAACACCTCGGGCTCAGCGCCGGGATCCTGTTCAGGTTCAGGGCTGGCTTCAGGCTCAGAGACGGGCTCGGGCTGTGGATCCGGTTCGGGGTCGGCTTCGGGAGGATCTGGTGTGGTGAACTCAAGCCAGGATGACCTGTTGTGCGCGCCGAGCTCATCCAGCGTGGAGACTCGCCACCGGTAGGTGCGGTTGGGCTCAAGCGGGTTGGGGGGCGACCAGCGCACGTCCATGTCGCCCACCCACGGGACCCTGCCCGACGCCACCAGGGTTTCCCCCTCCTGGAGATCGAAGACCACCCAGGTCAGGTCGCCTTCTGGATCGCCGTCTTCCTCCGTGCGCGCCAAGAGCCTTGGAAGCAAGGATCTCACCGGCCCTGAGGGGTATCGCGGGACAGGGCTGGGGGCGGCCTCGTTGAGGGTGTCAATGAGCACGGTCCTCAAGGGCGTCGTGCGCGCGACGTTGGGGCTGGTTGCCGTCACCGACCACTGGTAGAGATGATCCTCCAGCAACGGGATGGAGATCGCCCAGCGGGTCTGCTCCCCTGGATCTTCGGGCCAAGGGCCGCTGGTAGCGTCTCCTGCTCCCGGTCGCGGTTGAGCGTCGTGCAGATCAAAGCGGTAGGTCAAAGGCAATCCCTCAGAGTCGACCGCGTTCTGGACGATCAAGAAAAGGGCTTCGTCAGCGGGCAGCCTCGCCTCGTGAGGGGGCCACACAGCCTCCAGACCTGTGATTGTGCCGCCTGAGATGGGGTCGGTGCCCTCCCGACACTCGTCGACATTGTCCAGGCCGTCGCCATCTCGATCGCCCTGGTCGTCATCGCGATCATGGGGATCAAAGCCATGCGCCTCTTCGCATTGATCGCCCATGCCTCCCCCATCGCTGTCGAAGGCCATCAGGTTCAGCGGCTCGACGGCGTTGGCGATGGTATAGTCTGGAAGCAGGATCTCCAACTTGACCAGCGCCTCCATCGAATGGCCGTCGATGGGATCCCCAAGTCTGTAGACAAAGAGGTCGAGGCCGTGAAAGCCCTCTCTGGGCGTGTAGACAAAGCCCCCGTCCTGTCCGAGGGCGAGCGCACCATTGAAGGGCCCCTGGACCACCTCAAGGGCCTCTCCTCCAGGCGCGCTGTCGTTGCGCAACACCCCTGGAGCCTCGACGGTCAGGGGCTCCTGCTGCGTCCCCACCCAGCGATCCCAACGCGCGACGATTCCCTGCGCCACCACCTCGATGGCCCCGATGTCGCACGCCTCCCCTTGGGGGCGCAACACTCCACGCTGATCTGCGGGGGTGCATGTAGAGGGGCCGGTATCGAGCGCAGGGCTCTGAGGGGCAAGACCGTGGTTGAGCAGCACACCGCCCGTGGATGCCAAGGGAAGCAAGCCCGGATTCTCCTGCCTCAACACCTCCTCATCGGGCCGAAGCGTTCCAAACAGATCCGCGTCCCCGATGAAGTCGGGTCCGCTCAAGACCAGACCTTCAGGATCGATGACCCCATCGGGGTAAGGCGTGGCCTCATTGCGGGCCACGAGGGTGTTGAGCAGATCCCAGGTGCCCATCCCTGCAAGCCCCCCGCCGGGTTGGCGCGCATCGACCCCGGTGCGGTTGAAGGCAACCGTCGAGTCGATCAAGGTGCTGTGTCCCAGATTGTAGATCCCTCCGCCTTGACCATCGGCAGGGATGGGGATCACCCATTCCGATTCCACATGAGCATCGCTCTCGCCCGTCACATTGCCGCTCAAGGTGCTCCCGATGAGCGTCAACTGGCTCCCTTGGCCCACGAAGATGGCGCCACCATGGCCTCCCACACCGCCGTGGTAGTTCTGATCGATCCAAACGCCACCCGACTCTCCCAGCCCGCCTCGATTGCGGATAAAGGTGGATCGCTCCACTCGGGCTTGCCCTCCGACGGCCAGTCCCCCTCCGTGTCCTCCGTGCCCCCAGAAGGGAGTCTCTGAGTTGTTGTAGAGGTCCCCCCCTGTACCCACTCCAGCCTCGTTGTCCATGAAGAGCGTCTGAGAGATCGTCGCATCTCCCCTGGCAAGGATCCCCCCCCCGTCGCCCCCTGGGCGGCCATACAACTCGAAAGCATCTCCAGTGGTGTAGTAGGCCCCCCCACCGGTCCCCGCTCGATTCTCGATCACAAAGCTCCCCTCCACCAGGAGGCTGCCGGCGGCGTACACCCCGCCGCCATCTCCACCGGGGCCATTGGCCTCTTGACGCTCAAGGAAGCCTTCAGGGCCCGGACCCGCCAGATTGCGGATCAAGGCCACGCGGCGCAGCGTCAGTGGGCCTTGGGCATGGATCGCCCCCCCGCTTCCTCCCCGATATCCTTCCCGCAAATCGAAGCCGCCCGCCGAGTTCCTGATCAAGGCAGAGTCCTCGATCAAGGTCTCTGCCTGGGTGAACAGGGCGCCGCCGCGACGGCCATGAAAGCTCCATTCACCAGGTCTTCGTCCCGGAGGGTTGTCCACAAACGAGGAGCGCCTGATCGACACCCGATCGGTGGCGTAGATCCCACCTCCATCGCCCCCCAGCATGTACCAAGGGCCGTAATATTGCCCTACAGAGTTGAGACTCCCGCTGGCGTTGCGCTCGACGATGGAGTCCTCCATCACCAGCGGGCAGGCGCTGTAGATCCCTCCTCCCTCGCTTCCAAAGGAAGACCACCCCCACTCGGGTCCGTTGTCGGCGATCGTCGAACCAAAGATCCACAGCCCAACGCCCTGCGCGAAGATCCCATGACCATCCCCCGAGGACGATGTACCCGATGTCAGATCCATGAACACCGTGCCCCCTGCCCGGTTCCGTTGGACCTCGCAGCCTTCGAGCCTCACCGACGAACCCGCTCCAGCAAAGAGCCCTCCCCCGTTGCCCCCTTGGGTCAGGTTCCAATGGTAGGTCCCCTCATCCCGAAGCGCAGGACCGCGACCAGCCTTGTTGTCTGTGATGCGACAGCGACCGAGGGTCAGCGCCCCCGCGCCCAGCCGAACCCCCCCGCCCTCTTCGCCCCGAGGCAAGGCCAGGGTCGCGTCGGGCGCGGCCCCTCGGGCGATGGTCAGATCGCTGATCCGCCACGGCCCCGACCCGTGCAGATCGAAGACCCTATCCAGGCCCGCCCCGTCGATCCAGGTCAGGTCCATGCCCGCCCCGACGACCTCCAGCTCGCCTTGAAGATCCAGATCGCCCGTCTGGTTGTCGTCCTCCCTGGACCCTTCGAGCCCCAGCACGAAGTCGCCCGGCCCAAGCTCGATGCGATCGGCGCCCTGACCCGCCGGGCAGCCCCACAGGGCCTCGTCCCGGTTGGCCGCCTCGATCGCCTCGCGCAAGCCGCACAGGCCGTCGTTGAAGAAACCATCCAGGGTCGTGTTGACGGGGATCGTGGCCGCCTCAAGGGGGGCGGCGGACAGCAGACACAAGACCAGCGCGCTCGCCAAGGAAGCCGGTTTGCCGTTCATGGGGTGTCTCGTCAGGTCGAGCCGAACTTGCTGGCGGCCCTCGAACATGTCACCCAGGCCCTTGTGTGCACATCACCGAGCCCACTCTATGCCCGCCTGCCTTTGAGCGCAACCCCGAGCACCCGAGCACCGACTGCGCCAGACGACCGGGAGGGAAGATCCAGAACGCAAATCGACACTCCAGGCCACCTGGAGTCACGACTTCCGTGCCAGGATCGGCGCTCAAGGTCGCCTGGAGTCACGATCGTGGGTCAGGGATCGGTACTCCAGGTCACATGGAGTCACAACTTCTGTGCCAGGATCGGCGCTCCAGGCCACCTGGAGTCACGATTTCCAAACGCAAATCGACACTCCAGGCCACCTGGAATGTCGATTTCACACGCCTCTCCACGCCAACGAAGGCGGCGTCAGCCATCCCACGGCCAGATCTTGTGGGGCCGTAGCAATCGAAGCTCCTCAACCAGCGACGATCTCAAGGCCCACGCGGATCCCTCGCCCTCCAGAGCGCGCAGCGCCTCCTCACGAAACCTCTCCCCTCCCTTGGACCACCTCCTGGAGAGGACTTCGAGAAACTCCTCGCGCAAGATCTTGTCGTCGTGAAGCCTGAAGAGCAAAGGCCCCATCGACCACGCACGGAGAGTCCACTCCTGGATCATCCACTCATAGAGGTCACGACGCCTGCTCCTTGTCATCGACGTCGATTCCAGCGCGACGGGCAGAACCATGACCAATAAGTCGTCCGCATCCTTGGCCTCGTTCCGCTGGATCGCCTTGATCAGCCCCTCGCTCAAGGCCGCGCGGCTCTTGATCGCGTCGCGCAAGAGATAGGCGATTGTCTTGACCCAGGGGGACCAGTCCTTGACCTTCTCTTCCCTCAGCGGCCACGCGCACAACGCCCACACCCAGGGGCCTCGTTCATCCTGCCCCTCCAGCGCGCGCTGTGAGACGCGAAGCGCCGCCCCCAGCGGATAGCCGCGCAAGGGCGTCGACGAGGTTGGACCTTCTGCGAAGGATGCACACCAGGCCTGGACCTCCTCGATCTGGAGACACGCCACCATCGCCGCTTCAGACAGCCCTTTGTTGGCCACGGCGCTCAACCCCGCTGGGATGACGCGGCTCAAGAGCACCTTGCGCCACTCTGTGGGGAGGCCATCCTCCACCTGACGCAGCACCTCTTCCCCGGCCAGGACTTCGGCAGGGCAAGCCTCGACCAGCGCCTCTGCCCACCATCGCACCCCATACCAGTCCATCCGCGCCAATTGCCCGACCAGCACCAGCAGATCTTCCCACTGGTTCGACTCAAGGCTCACCTTGGGGAGCGCATCACGCGGCAGAAGATCTCGAAGCTCAAGCCAGCCCGCCCTCCCCCGCGTCAACCTCGCGAGGCGGATCAACAACCCGAGATCGCGACGCGCTGCGGCGCTCTGCACCAGAGCGCCGATCCACGGCTCAAGCCCTTGGATGGGATCGAGCCGCCTCTCAGCACGCCCGGCGACCTCGACCATCGCGCGAAGCCACCTCTGACGCTCCTCATCCCCCCGCTGGTTCAAGAAGAGGTGAAGAGGATCGCCCCCGTCGCTCTCATGCCCAACTCCGAGGGTGTGTTGTTCAAGGATGCTTCGGCTCAGACAAGCTCGCTGAGCCTCTCCCCATGCGTCCTCCTGCGTCGACAGGCTCGACCACTGGGGCCTGCCGAGCAGATCCTCCAACTCCCACCAGAACGAGGGTTCACCCTTCATCTGCCCCAGATGCCCCACCAACGACTCCAAGGCCTCTTTCCAGGTGGGGTGCGTCGCCGGGAGCTCGGGCCACAACAAAACCAACAGATCCGCGCGAGCGCGGGCCGCGGCCAACCGCATCCCGGCGCCATCGTCGACCTGTACCAAACGATGAAGGGTCCCAAGCTGCGTCGGATGCGGCATCGCCAGACCCCGCGCCTGACACCAGCGGCCGAGGCGCTCCGTCAGCGCGCTGCCCTCCTGGAGCAGCGCCTCGACCCAGGGGCCCGTGCGGGGGATGTCGGTCTGGCGAGGCAGATGGGCGCTGAAGCCGCCCAGAACCTTGTCCGGGACGATCATCACGTCAAAGACGCGACCCTGCACGCGCCGAGGCTGGAGCGCCAGAGTGCAGAACGCCAGTTCGCAGCGCGGCTCGTGCCACAACAGAGACCACAACCACCCCATCGTCGCGTCGTCGGCCCGCTCTCGCCGCAGGATCAAGGGCCTGTGCTCCAGGCCGAAGAAATACTCGGCGATCTGGCGCCGGACGGGCTCCGCGATCCCGCTCGGCTCCTGGGCCGAGGCCGGCTCAGCAAAGCTCAGCGGGCGCCCGTAGACCTCCAGATCATCGCGGGACTCGGGGGGGTGGTGGAGGTGAGTCAGGGACCATGGATCCTTCAGGCGCCCCAACAAGGAGGGTGGAACCAGGAGCGTGTGCGTCCACACCGCCCCCGAACGTGGGGCGCTCCAGTCCGGCCATGTGCGCGCCAGAGCGTAATGCTCGCCGCAGGGGTAACCCGTCAGGTACGACGCCCACACGATATCCGAGGGCATGTAGCCCGACAGGTCGCTCAGGTTGTCCATCAGGCCGCGCGTCGCCACATCCAGGTCAACGCTGGAAGCCATGCGCTCGTGCCCCCGGCGATAGCCGTGGAGGGTCTGTTCAATCCGCTCGCCGCTCATGGATCTGCAATCGGAAGGACCCCATCGCCGCGCAACAGCCACGCGATGGGCAAGGCCAGATCGTCGTGTCGCCGCAGTTGACCATCCGCACCCTCCTCGACCAGGTATCCCCCTCGGCCCTCTTGAGCGTGCTCTGAGCGGTATCGCTTTGAGTAGGCCCCGTCTCGCAGATCCCCGCCCGTGGCCGACAGCCCCATGACGCAGACATCCTCGTCGCGAAAGTTGCTCCTCAAAAAGTCCCCCAGGAGCGGCACGTGCTCCTTCAAGAATCGCTTCGGCCCCAGCGATTCGCTCCACTCTTTCTGCACTGCGTCCCAATGCGAGAGCAAGACGAACACCCGCAAGCGCCCCTCAGGGGGCCTCCAACCCTCCGGCCAGCCCTTGGAGTGCCTCAACATCTGGAGCGCCTCGATCACCTCAAGCTGACCCGGCACCCGCACCGAATCCCCGGCCTGACGCACCAGCGCTCGCTCTGCAGGCTGCAAGGGCGGGGTCAAGTCCTCGGGCTGGAGTCCCTTCACGCGACGACGCCCGCCCTGCGGCTTTCTGGGCTTCGCACCCTCCAGACGAGCGCCCAGCGCCGCCCATTGCCCCTCCCAGTCGAGCCCTTCAGGCGCTGGCTTCGAAGGTTGGAAGAGGCGCTCTGGATGAAGCAGCAACAAGAGGTGCGCGTCGCCGGGCTCGTACCAGGGGCCATGCCCGAGCCTGTCCTCGAACTCTCGCCGGATGGACTCTCCCGGGAGATCCAGGGCCTGCAGCCAGAAGGCCGAAGAGGGGCCCTTGTCTTGACCCTTGAACAGCAGCTGGACGCTCACCTCGCTGGCCGTGTTCGAGCGCGGCGGATACTCTCCCCGCAGCAATGGAGCCGTCAACGCCTGACGGAGCTGGCTGTCCTTCGAGAGATCAAGGCCCTCCTCGACGCTTGACGAGCGATCCGACTCCAGAGCGGTCAGCAAGGCGCCCAGGTAGGTGCTCTTGCCGCTCCCCGCCAGACCCAGAAGCATCACTGACGCGCTCTTACCCATCAACCTCGCCCCATCAACAAGAACGGGTGTGCGTCCGAAGGCGGGTCACTCGAAGGCCAGATCAGCGACGCGCGCACGTCGGTTTGCGCCATTAGGAACAAGAAAGGCTCGACGACGCCAACGGGCTGCCCGGTGTCCAGCGCGCCCGGAAAGGCGCTCAGAGCAAAAATCCCGATGGTGGCCCCCAGGTGCTCGCGGACCTGCTCAAGGGCAACGACCAGCGGCCTCAACGCAACCCCAAGATCACCCCATGAGGCCAGATCCAGAGCGTCCTCGGGCGCTGGCGGCGTCCCGACATCCTTCAACACCAGATCGTATTTGCTCAACAGGATCGCCACTGCACGACAGGGATAGCGTCGATCCCGGGCTCGCATCAACAGCCGCCTCAAGAGGCCCCGAAGCTGGCTGACCACCACGCCCCCTTCAGAAGATCGCAGTTTTTGCGCATCGAGAACGAGCGCGAAGGCATCGCAGCGATCCAGGTAGGCCAGGCGCTCCTGATGAACCTCGTTGTCCAAGGTCGCCCAGCGCTCGCCCCACTCTCCGGGGATGTCGGTGAGCACTACGTCGATGCAACGATCGGGGTGGCGCACCGGGACCAGCCCGAGGTGGAGGAAGATCTCTGCCTCCTTTGAATACTCGTACACGGTGTGAGGGACGACATTGGCTTGCGGCGAGCCGTTCCATTCCAGCGCGCGTTGGGTCATCTCGTGCCATGCCAGGAGCGTCCGACTCGACGCAAAGCGATAGTGTTGAGCGAGCGCCCCGTTGGCCATCTGCAAGAAGAGCGAGGCCACCCAGGTGGTCTTACCCGCATCATGGTGGCCAAAGATCCCGATGAGCCGGGCCGGTGAAGCGCCCAGCATCCCCCCGAACTGGTCAAGCCCCAGGGGCCTCCCCGTCCAGGCGACCTCGCGCCCTGTTTCGGCCACGGCCACGGTCGATCGGGGTTCGGGGGCCGGCTCCTGGCGCTTGAGATCGGGACAGGTCAGGAGAGGTTCGGGGTGGAGCTGCGCCAGCGCGCAGCGCCCATCCTTCGGACGAGTCGGGAGCGTGCAGTCGGGGTTGTTGCAAGCGAGGGGCTTCAGAGGTGAGGGCAAGGACTCCGTCATGCCTCACCCCAACGACGCCATCGTTGCTCCAACACCAGCTCATGCAGGAGCCACTCGGCCCACTCCGCCCTCTCGATCTCGACCTCCAGATCCAGCCCCAGTTCTTGACGAGCGTCCTGAGCGATCTCGTCCCACGTCTCTTTTTCTCCAGCACACTTCCAACGCAACCACAACACAGGCAGCCCAAGCGGGCTCACCGCCACAAACTTCTGCAGCGCTTTTTCAGGCTTTGGGAACTCCTTACGATCCGCCCTCAACACCTGCGCTGTCTCTTGCATCCAGTCGGCCAGCGAGCGCTTCTCCTCGATGCCGAGCCCCATGCTCCTCAACACCTCCACGAGGTAGGAGCTGGCCGGGGCCAACGGCACCCCATGACACAGCGGCGCCAGCTCGCTCGCGGCCCACCAGACAAGGCGGGCTGGCTCATCAAGCAACTTCCGAAAGGGTCGTTCGAGGCCCACGCAATACCTGGACTGCCCCCACCATAGGATCCGGGACAGCGCCCCCTCCTGAGCGCGATGACGATCAAGGGCATCCTTGGTCCAGCCTTGGAGAGTCGTGAAGGATTGAGTCGTGTGGTTTGAAATTTGCCCAAGTACTGTTTTGAGTTTCGTCTTGTTGTCCTCCAGATGTGCTGGGTGAGGGTTGAAGGTCATGTCATCGATGGTTGGCCCGTAAACGGGAGCAGAAGGAGCAGCAGGCGGCTTGTCCGATGGCACTTCTGGCCAGGACATCTTCCCCAACGTGACCTGGAGCCACCGCTTGTAGGCCTCACTCTGGGACGGGAGAGGCTGTTTCCGGTTCATTACCATCCGCGTTGCCTCCACCAACGCAACGTCCTCGACATACTGGGTCCAACCACAGAGCACTACCGCCTGGATGGGCATGAGGACGGTTCTGGTCCGACCGTCCGGGCTGGTGGCGACGGTGGGCCAGGCTTCCTTGAGCACCTCCTTCAACCTCTGTATCGCGGGGTTGTCGTAGTGGGGCTGCTCTGGATCCAACCAGAGGATCTGGAGGGCGCTGAGGGCCAGCTCTGGAGAAGATGCCTCGGTCAGCGCGCTGGTGAGCGCCTCGGGAGCCTTGTCTGCGGCGCTGAGGTCGAGGCCCCACTGCAGGCTGAGGTCGGTCAAGGTTGGGAGGGTGGTCATTGTTAATTGGCCGTCCGGGCTGTTGTCGTCTACGCTGGGGCAATCTTGGCGGTGGCGCCGCCCTCGGTCAAGAGCGCAGATCAAGGTTCAACTTTGAGTGACCCACACCCGACATACAGACTGGAGCGGGCTCTGCTTGAGGTGTTGGGCGGCGGTGATCGCGGCTCCTTCCTCACAGATCTGGAGCGTGTGGGCTTCGACCTCCCTGATCTGGGAGGAGCCCATCCTCCACACGCTGGGGCCGAGTTGGGTTGGTTGGCGCTGTGCCTGAATCCATCGCCGGAGCTTCGCATCGATGATCCCACCGAAGCGGCGGCTTCTGAACCTGCGCGTATGGGTTACTGGCTGGAGCCCGATCCGTCAGCGCTGCCACCGGCTGTCAAAGTCTACCCGGCTTGGGCGCGCCATCTTGCCCAGCGAGCGACCAGGAGAAAGCCGTCGAAGGAACCCTTCGGCGATCTCTGGGCGGTGGATTTTGCCCACTGGAAGGAGTCATGGACGTCAGGGAACGAGCCCTTCGAACTGGCCAGACAATGGCTGACGAGCCCGGGTCGGCGCCTGATGCAGGATCCGGGTCTCCTTCGCCATGCCCCCGAAGAAGGAGAAGGTCCACACGGTGCGGTTGAGTGGACCGTGGAGCGCATCCTGAGCGCTGCGGGCGTCGTCCCTGGCGAGACCCCTGGCGAGCGCACCCCCAGACTCCCAAAGCGCGCCCACGAAGCCTGGCTTGACTGGCTTGGGCTTCACCTCTCTGTCCCCGGCTTGACCGCGGGCTGGGCGCCGGCTCGGGGCATCGGCGGCGCTTTGGAGATCATGGAGACGGGCGACCCCATCACCATGCGTGGCGCGGCCCTCACCTTCCTCCTCGGGCGCGCCGCCGAGCAACCCGTCTTCAAGCTGGGGGACTTCCAACAGGATCTCAGGAGCCTCTTGCCGGCCTCGATCGCGATCGCCTTCCCTTCCCCGCACAAAGGGGAAGCCTCGCCTGAGCGCTTCTCCATTCGGCTGGAGGAGCTGCTTCTGCACTTCGCCTGCAAGCTGACGCTGCAGAGGTCCGACCTCACGATCCAGGAGCGATGGCGCGTCGCCCGGTGGCTCCACCAGTGCCTCCTTCGCAGCCCATTTTTCGGGGAAGACATCGAGACCTGGGTGGCCCGCCTGGAGGCGATGCTTACGCCATCCTCATCGACCGAGGCGACCTCAGCCGGAACTGGACTGCTGGATCCCGTTGGGATCGCGGCGCTTGGGCTCAAGGAGGTGGCGCTGACGACGGGAGCAGCGCAGCACGAAGGCGCCGAGAGCGTGCTGACGCCGGCCCCCCTCCCGTTGATCCAGGCGCTGAGTCGGGTGGCGCTTCGACCGATGTCGGATGTGGAGAAGGAGCTGGAGATCGCCCTTGGCCTCGCGCTCAAGGAGAAAGGGCTGGTGCGCGGGCAGGATCCGCTCGATGAATGGCCCTTTGACCATGTCTCCCCCACCCTCCTGGCCCAGTCGGTGCTGACTGGGCGCGGGGTGAACTGGGTTGGAATGAGCAAGCCTGCGAGGTTGGGTGGATGGCTGGACTGGATGGCGCAACACCCGCAAGGCATGGAGTGGCTGGGGCGAGCGCTGAGCATGGATCCTCGATCGCTATCGGAACCTCTCCAAAGGGTGATCTTGAAGCGCTGGGGGCGGATCGCCGAAAGCCACGCCACGCCGCACCTCAAAGCGATGACAGGGCTCTCGGTGCTTGGGAAGATGAAGGAGGCTCAGATCAAGCGCGTCGCCGCCTTGATCGAGGATTGCGACGTGGCATGGCAGGCCTCGCTCTGGAGCCGCTGCGCGGACGGGTGGTCGCAGGACGAAGGGCTGGTGACGATGGCGCTTGCTCGATTGGTGCATCTGGCGGAGACTGAGGCGACCAGGGGGAAGCAGGGAGAGTCCGTGAGCCTGAACGCCGCCTATTTCGCCACGCGGAGTCTTCAGCGATCGAGGGGGCGCCTGTCGGAGCCGCTGTCGCGCCTCAAGGATCGTTTGCTGGCGTTGGCGTCACGATCCCCATTTGCTGACCACGACTCATTGAGGCGCGAGCTGCGCAGGCTCGGCCCAGTTTGACGGAGGTGGGGATGCGTCTGCGCTGCTACTCATTTCATTCAGTCAAGGGAGGGGTGGGCAAGTCCACTCTGGCGACGGCGTGCGCGCTGGCGCTGGCCGAGCGCGACGGGGAGCCTGTCGTCCTGATCGACATGGATCTGACGGGCACGAGCCTGGGTGATGTCCTCAAGCTGGAGGCGCCCCGCTGGAATGCTGAGCACCCCGTCCTCAAAGCGCTTGAGGGGCCATCGGATGGGTTCTCCAGTCACGAAGAGACGATGGAGCGCGTCAGGTTGCGACAGGATGAAGAGTTGAGGGGCGTTGGTGCGCCCCCTTACCTCAACGACTTTCTGCTCTTCCCGGCCCCTGAGAGGGTCGACATCGAGGACGCAGATCCCGTCGGGCTCCTCTGGCGCCTTCAGCGAGGTCCTGAAGCCTTGCGGATCATCCCCAGCAGCGCCCTGCCGCGCGACGTCGAAGCGATCGTCTCCGTGGTATACGACGAAGAGCGGACGGCCTTCCTCCAGCAGCGCCTGGAGTACCTGATGGAGGCGCTGCTACTCTTGTACAGGGACGAGCCGTCCTTGACGCTGGTCTTTGACACGCCACCCTCCATCCCTGGACTCTCGCGCGCTGTCCTGAGTCTGGCGCTTCGGTTGGGCGCTCAAGGGGACAAACGGCCCATCGTCCCTCGCCGGGCCTTGCCCTATGAGTTGGACAACGCCGAGGTCCGATGGATCGCCTGCCTTGTGGCGACCCTGGATCGCCAAGATCGCCGCGCGCTGTTCCGTTGGCTGGAAGACCTCCCTGAGGAGGAGATCGACAGCGGTGTGTTGCGGCTGTTGATCAACAAGGTCCAGGGCTCTCGTGGTGAGGTCGAAGACCTCCTGGACCCTCCCCTTTCGGAGACCGGGGCACCCCTCGACACGCTCAGACCCCCTGCCTGGATCCTGCCCTGCGGCATCGTCACCGATCAGGACAGCCTGCGCTTCTTCCAGTCGGATGACCCCGGCTTCCACCACCAGGACCTTCTTGAGGCCTTCGGCGAGATCGACCCGGATGAAGGGAGGTGAAGATGGCAGAACTCCGCTTCATCAACATCCCTCAACATGCCGACAGGACGATCCGTTTTCGACCTCGAAGCCTCCTGAGTGATGGGGCTCGCGGGATCTCCTTTCGCACGTCGCCAACCGACGATCAGGTCCCCGCCGAATTTCAACTCCCCCGCCCGCCCTGGGTCGAGGATCTGCCCGAAGAGGTCTACCACGGCGGAATTGCCATCGAGCAGATGCTCTGGGTCGGTAACATCGAGAGCGTCGACAAGGCTGAGGGGAGGGTCTTTGTCTCGTTGCACCGTGTCCCTGGTGGCCAACATCGCGATGTTCTGGTTGAGGGGTGCTTGGTAAGGTCACAGCCCCTACCCGGTGACCATCGCCCCAAACAAATCAAGCACCTCCCCCCTGGGCCTTTGCCCTTCGAGGGGGACTTACACCCCAAGCCGTGCGCGGGAGATCAGATCGCGCTGTGGGATTTTGTGTTAGCGCGAGACGGACAAGAAGCTGTGCGTCAGGTCTACCTCCAGCATGTCCCCAAACCGCTCACAGCGCAGGAGTTGGAGGCCATCCAGCGGCTCATCGGCGCTCTGGCTCAGCAAGAGCAGGAGGAGCGATGACGGCGGGATTGGAGGAGGCAAGGGTCGACAACAGCCCAGCGCGACTTCGGGAGTTTGCCGAACGCGCCCCGAGGATTTTGCCATCCCACCTCGATCCTGACGCGTTGGGGATCGTGGTGTTCGGCCCCGGCACCGGAGAGGCCATGGTGGTCCGTCTACCCGATGGCCGGATCGGTGTCCTTGATGGATGCCGCGAACCGGAGGGGAGACGGCTCGATGGAAGAGGCGATCCCGTGCGCGAGTTCCTCAATGGAGTGGCTGGGCTTGACCGTGACGGCGATGGGAGGCTCTGGTTCGTGGGGCTGACCCACCCTCATTCCGATCACTACAGAGGCCTGGGGCGACTCCTGAAGAGCTATCTGGATCGTGTTGATCGGCTCATCTCCTGGTCGGACCCCGCTGGACAAGCTGTCGAGATACTTCAACAAATCCTCCGCGAACGGGAGGTCACAAGGAAGGATCTCATTGGCCTTGAACGGGTCGTGAGCGAGGTCAATGGCTTCAGCAACCGGCGTCCAGTACAACACACCAGACAGTTCACCCAGAACATGACGCTGTATGAAGGGGATGCCTGTCGTTACGAGTACCGCGTCATCTCTTGCGGTCCGTCCCAGGGGGATTGGTTGAGGAGATGGAGGGCTATCCTCGCCGAAGGCCACTTCGATCTGGACCAGGATCCCAATCGCCTCAGCGGGGCGTTCAGAGTCCACTGGGGGAGGGCAGGCGTTCTCCTGGCCGGAGATCTCCTGGCACAACACGGCTGGGATGCGCTCCGAGAAGACTTCTTGCCCTGTCACGCACCCCCAGCCCGGTGGCCCATCCAGGTGGCGAAGGTCTCTCACCACGCTTCGGAAGGGGCCCACGATGTCGATCTGTGGAGCGCCCTCAACCCCGCGTTGGCGATCGTGACCCCTTTCAAGAATGCCAGCGATGGTCAGCCCCCCAGACCCGAAGATATCAGGCGTCTGTGCAGCGGCTCCTGCTCTGTCGCGATCACAAGCCCTCCCGCATGGACGCGCGGCGACAGCCGCGCTGTAGGTCATCCACGCCCCGAGGGAATCGGTGGCGATGCCCTGAGCGACGACGAGAAGCACAGCGCCGTGGCGGTCTCCATCGGCTCCAGAGGGCAGATCACGCGGATCGTGCTGGGCGGCGAGGCTGACTTCTATGCCTGTGACCCCGAAAGTGCATCCGAGTAGTGGCCAAAGATTTCCCTTCCTGAAAAATTTCTGATAGCTACCGATCCGTCGCGATAGAAGATCCCTCGGAGAGGCTCTGCCTCCCCCTTTATTGAGCCGCTGAGCAGGCGAACCCACTTCACACAAGGGCGAGGTCATCATGCGCACGATCATCGACAACGAGTTGAGGGAGAAGGCTCTCCACATTCAAGACGCCACGGCCAACCCTGGGATCGTCAGCAAGGAGGAGGTGATCAAGGCCGCGTTGATCTTCGGACTCGCCCAGCTCAAGGAGGCCATTGACGCCCATGAGGGCGCCTCCCAGGCCGTCGAGGCCGACAACATCGAGAACCAGATTGCCTTTGACCGCTTCGACGAGGCGCGCGAGGCTGGCGTCGAGGAGACCATCTGGGTGAGGAAGAAGGTCGAGGCCAACCTGCTCGACCTGCCCCCGGACGAGCTCAAGTTGCTCGACGACAGCGAGATCAACCGGCGCAAGAACGTCCTGGCGGCCCTCTTCCCAGTCCAGCCGCATGCGCTGCGCGATCTTCGAGCCAGCGGGGTGCGCTCGCAGCTGACCAGCAGGTTTGAAGATCTCAAGAAGGCCTCGCGAAGCGACGTGCCTGAGGCGCTGCTGGCGCGCCTGGAGACCAAGGTCAAGGCGGTGGAGACGACCTACAAGACCATGATCGAGGAGGGGCTCGACGACGCCCCGCTCTATGAAGCGCTGGCCGTCACCCGCCGTCGCCTGGACAACGTCACTGCGGCGCAGCGCGCGCTCGTCCAGTCCGCCCTTGGCTTCGAGAACAGCGATATCTCGCTGGACGAGTTCATCCTCAAGTTGCGCCAGCGCAACCGCGCGACCATCGAGCCTGCGCCGCCCGCCGCCCCTCCGACGGAGTAGATGTCCGCGATCGCGTCGAGGACTGCCGAACGGGTGTGGAGCAGGCTCTGATCGACTGGGCCGCCCCAGGCTCGCGCCCGGGTCTACAGCTCAGGGACGCCCCTACGGGGCTGAGGACGGGCTCTGCAACAGCCCCCAACATCGTGGCGCTCGTCTCTCTCGAGGCCCTCAACATGGAGGGCCGCTGATGAGGGGTGACACGCTGCCTGGAGGTTGACGCCCCGTCGGGAGCCTCGAAGAGGCGAGACGCCGTCGGCACAATAGTAGCGCCGGGCGCGAGGGCGGCGGCCCTACGCCTGAGGCGAGCGAGCTTCGAGACGCTCTGAGCAGCTCGCCCCGATCTCCGCCCCCCCCCATCCTCCTTGGTTCGCAGATCCACGACTTCGTGGACGCCGACGACCACCCGATCTCCGCCCCTGACCACCCCGCCCCTCCTTGGCCGATCGGCCGCCGCTGTGTCGGCTGAGCGCGTCGGTGTATAAGGGGGGCCGCCCGCGCGCTCTGCGCGGCGCAGCCGAGATCGGGAGGATCGCGATGACGAGAGAGCTTCAGGTGGTGGTGTGGGGGGCGACGGGGTTCACGGGCAGGCTCGTGGCCGAGAACCTCTGCGAGCGCTACGGCGCGGGCGGCGAGGTGCGATGGGGGATCGCGGGGCGGAGCGCTCAAAAACTGGAGGTCTTGCGGCGCGATCTGGCGGAGATCGACCCGGCGGCCTCCAGGCTGGCGTTGATCGTGGCCGACAGCGACGACGCGGGATCGCTGGAGGCGATGGCGGCGCGGGCCGACGTGGTCTGCTCGACGGTCGGGCCTTACGCGCTCTATGGATCGAAGCTGGTGGCGGCCTGCGTGAAGGTGGGCGCGGATTACGTCGACCTGACCGGGGAGGTGCCCTGGATCAAGCAGATGATCGACGCCCACCACGACGAGGCCGCCCGGCGTGGGCGGCGGATCGTGCATTGCTGCGGCTTTGACTCGATCCCCTCGGATATCGGCGTCTTCTTGTTGCAGGAGGCCGCGCAGCAGCGGCTCGGCGCGCCGCTGGACGAGGTCGCGCTCCACGTCCTGAGCACGCGGGGCGGGGTCAGCGGCGGCACGGTGGCGAGCCTGATGGAGGTGCTCGCCCAGGTCAAGAATCCTGAAGTACGGCGGGTACTTCTGGACCCCTACGCGCTCAACCCGGCCGACGGCGTTCGAGGCCCGGACGGCCTCGATCAGCAGGGGGTGCGGTGGGACGCCGAGGCGCGGACGTGGACGGCGCCCTTCGTCATGGCCGCGATCAACGCGCGGATCGTGCGGCGCTCCAACGCGCTGATGGGCTACCCCTACGGGCGCTCGATGCGCTACGGCGAGGTGATGGCGATGAAGGGCGGCCCCGTGGGGCTGGGCAAGGCGCTGGGGGTGAGCCTCGGGTTGGGGTCGCTGGTCGGCCTGGGGCTCTTCGGGCCGACGCGGCGGCTGCTTGAGGCCACCGTCCTGCCGTCCCCCGGCCAGGGGCCTTCGAAGGAAGAGCGCGAGCGCGGGCGATTTGATCTGCGCGTGTCTGGAAGGCGCGGGGCCGACAGGATGTCGCTGCGGGTGCGCGGCGACCGCGATCCAGGCTACGGCGCGACCGCGAAGATGCTGACCGAGGCGGCGCTCTGCCTGACCCTCGACCGGGAGGCGCTGCCGGAGCGCTTCGGGATCTTGACGCCGGCCTCCGCGATGGGGAGCGCGCTGGCGCGGCGGCTGCCCGCCGTCGGCGTGACCTTCGAACTCGAAGGGTGAGGCGCCAGCGCGAAGATCGCCGCCCCGGGCTCGCGCCCGGCGCACCAGGGCAGGGACGCCCCTTCGGGGCTCTCGACAGGCTCCGGGTCAGCCATCAGCATCGTGTCGCTCGACTCCAGGGCCTCAACATCAAGCGCCGCTTGTCTTGGGTGACACCATGCCTGGAGGTTGACGCGCTGTCGGAAGCCCCGCAGGGGCGTCCCTGCCCTGGTGCGCCGGGCGCGAGCCCGGGGCGAAGGGGCTCTGACATGATCTCCGTCCCTGTTCACGGTCTTCTTCACACCCCCTGCCCACCCCGTTGGATCGCGGTCGCCCCGCCGCGGCTGCCTGCGCACCTCTTTAGAAGCACTGAATCTCAGGCCGCAGGCAGACGCCGTCGCAGCAGTTCTGAGTGGCGCTGCAACAGACCTCGCCGCACTCGTTCTCGCAAATACATTGCCCGCCGGAGCATGGCGCGTTGGTCGGGCAGCCGGGGTCCTCGTCGACAACGCCGTCGCAGTCGTCGTTGACGCCGTTGCAGGGATCGAGCTGGTTGGGGTGCATGGTGGCGACGCTGTCGTTGCAGTCGTCATCGTTGAGGACACGGAAGTTGCCGCTGGGCTCGCACAGGTCTCGGAAGGAGGGCGAGCCGTAGCCGTCGCCGTCGCCGTCGTGGAAGTAGCGCGTGCGGTCGATGGTGACGACGCAGGTGGCCCTTGAGGGCGAGGTGCACTGGCGCGTCCCGCAGCCATCCTGGTTCTCGCAGTCGCCGCCGACGTCGCCGAAGCCGTCGAAGGGGTCGCCGTCGCAGTTTTGATCCGAGGCGTCGCAGAGCTCCTCGGCGCCGGGGTTGATGGCGCCGTTGTTGTCGTCGCAGTCGCCGGCGCGAGTGGCGGTGTAGCGCCCCTCGGGGCCGTCGCAGAGATCGCGGTCGTCGCCGTTGGCGCCGTAGCCGTCGGAGTCGCTGTCGCGGTGGTAGCGGGTGCTCGGTCTGTCGAGGCAGGCGAGCCTGTCGCCCTCGCAGCGCAGGGCGCCGCACTGGCCGCAGGGATCGCCGGGGCTGCCCTGCAAGGCCTCACAGCCGCCGCAGGCGTTCAGCGCGCCCTCGTCCTGGCAGCGGACGCCGTCGGCGCCCTGGCAGGCCCAGCGCCCGGAGTCGCAGCGCCCGCAGGGTTCCCCGGGAGGGTTGGACAACGGCGCGCAGCCGCCGCAGGCGTTGGCGGGGGCGTCATCGCAGGTCACGAGGTCAGGGCCGACGCAGGCCCACTGGCCGCACTGGCCGCAGCGCTCACCGGGGACCCCTTCGAGTTGGCCGCAGCCGCCGCAGATGTTGCCGCTGCCCTCTTCGCAGGTCGTGTCCTCGGGGCCTTGGCAGATCACGCGGCCGCAATCGCCGCAGGCCTGGCCCGGCGAGGGGCTCAAGGTCGCGCAGCCGCCGCAGATGTTGATGGTGCCTTCGTCGAAGACGCCGTCGCAGTCGTCGTCGGCGCCGTCGCAGAGCTCCGCGGCGCCGGGGTGGACGCCAGGAGCGCCGTCGTCGCAGTCGAAGTCGGGGTCGTCGCGCTGGCAGTCCGCGCCGGTGCCAGCGGCGCCGTCGTCGTCGCGATCCACGCAGCCGGGGGGCTCGGGTTCGGGCTGAGGGTCGGGCTCGGGCTGAGGGTCGGGCTCGGCTTCGGGCTCAGGCTGGGGGTCGTCTGCGTCTGCTTGTGCGTCAGGCTCGCCGCGCTGGGCGTCCGGGTCCTTGTCTGGGCCGTCGAGGAGGCGATCGCTCGCGCAGGCGGAGGCCAGGAGCAGGAGGGAGCTGAGCAAGAGGCGAAGAGCGAGGGTCATGGGTGGACTCGCCGCCGGGGTTGAGGGATGGACCCGTCAGAGGGTCGCACAAAGGTCCGAGGAGCGCAAATCCGAGGTGCAGCGGGGGTTCAGGGGCGCCTATTACCACGCTTTTCATATTTCACCACCGTGCCGCACACTCCACCCCCTGTCCCCACACTCCACCCCCTGTCCCCCTCCTCGCTGCGCAAGGAGGGGGGACGCTTGAATTACGGACACGGTGGGTTGGCACTCCACCCCCTGTCCCCCTCCTCGTTCCACGAGGAGGGGGGACGCTTGAATTACGGGCAAGGTGGGACGGGGGTGGGGTCGTCGGGTGGGCAAGATGATTTGGGGGGCGGGCCGCAGGAGCCTTCGCCGGGATCACTGGCCGCCTGGGGCGAGACCCCGTCGGGGACAATCGTGAGGTCGTCGGGGCGGGACTCGATCCACCCGAAGCCGTAATACGGGCGTCCCCCCTCCTTGCGCAGCGAGGAGGGGGACAGGGGGTGGAGTGCGGGGACAGGGGGCGTGGGGCTACAGGGTGGCGGGGATCGGGGTCACTTGCAGCCGCAGACGTCGAAGGCGACGCCGGGGAGATCGTCGGCGGCCCACGGGCCGCTGGGGCTGCCGACGGGGGCGGTGGTGATCTTGACGCTGTGGGAGCCGCTCAGGAGGGCATGGGCGAGGATGCCGCCGCAGCGGGTGGGCTTGACGCGATCCTCGCAGGTCTGGCTCAGGCCCAGGATGTCCTCGGATTGCTTCTGAGGGGTGAGGCAGATCTGGAGCTCGGCTGAGAGGTTCGCGGGGGCCTTGGCGGGGCCGGTCTTGCAGAGCAGGCCGGAGATGGTGGTCAGATCGAGGGTGGAGGCGCAGACGATGGGGCAGACGTCGGGGGTGCTCTTGATCAGGGAGACGGTGGTGTCGGCGAGGTTTTCGATGAGGGAGAGGACCTCGTCGAAGACCAGGACGCGCATGGATCCCTCGCGTATCTTGTCGTCTTCATTGCCGGTGACGGTGGCGGCGCTGAAGTTGCCGGCGCCGTGCGCGCCGTTCTCCTTGACGCCGACGATGGCGCCGTGGACGTCCATCTCCCACCAGCCGGATGTGTCCGCGCCGCCGATCTTGACGGGCTTGCCGGGCACGAGGGCGTTGCGGCCTCGCTGCCGGACGGCCTGCGAGAGGCGCTCGCGGGCCTCCTCGGAGAGCGGCAGGGTGTCGAGGATCTTTTCGATGTTGATGGAGGTCAGGGTGACCATGGGGAGCCCGTCCTTGAGGGCGGCCTCGAAGATGCCGCCGACGTTCAGGACGGGCTTGCCGGTCAGGCTCTTGACGACGGCGGCCTCGAACTGGCTGTCGAAGCGCCCGCGGGCGGCCAGGAAGGCGTCGGCGGCCAGGGGGGGCAGGCCCTCGGCGGGCGCGGCGCGCATGACGTTGTGGCGCAGGTCGATCTGCCAGTAGATGCGGTCTTCATGGCGCAGGCCGGCCACGATGATGATCCGGGGCTCGCCGTAGAAGGCGCGGACGCCGTGGCGGGCGGCCATCTGAAGGGCGATCTGATCGGCGACGTTGGCGAAGGTCAGCGCGATGAGCCCGCCGGAGGTGCCCAGGACCTTGTCGACGTAGGTGGCGAACTGGGGGTCGACCTCGCGCTCCCGGACGGCCTTGAGGGCCTCCTTCTCGATCGTGGCGGCCATCTCGGCGCTCAGGTCGTGGAGCGCGGCGATCTCCTGCTGGACGACGGCGGTCAAGAAGGGGTCGTGGAGCCAGGAGGGCAGCACGATCATGCTGAAGACCTGCTGCTGGGCGCTCAGGAGGTTCGTGGCGCTGCCCTGGGCGAAGAGGTCGCGGGCGATCTTCTCCCGGACGACGCCGCCTCGCTCGAAGGAGAACTCGACCCAGAGGCGCTGGAGGCCCTTCCAGCGGAACTTCCGGCCGCGCTCGACGTCCCCGCCGATCTGGATCCAGGGGTTGCGGGTGTCGCCCTGTCTGTCGACGGCCTCGAACTTGAGCGTGATGTTGCGGTGGATCGCCTCCGCCATGGGCCGGCGCAGGCTGATCACCTCGCCGCCGCCGCCGTTGTCCTCGATGGCGAAGACGCGGACGACCAACTGCTGGTCGGCCTCGGGTGGGACGCCCTCGTGCTCGGCCTTCTTCGTCCCGATGGCCACGCCGTGGACGGAGCGGGCGAAGGAGGGGTCCATGGCCACCCAGCGACCCTCGGCGTAGGCCTCGAGCCAGTAGTGCTTCTTGATGTCGCCCATCAGGCTGCGGTCGCTGGCGACCTGATAGGCGGCCATGACCTCGGGGTGAGGGCCGACGAGCTCGCCCTTGCCGACGAAGTCCGCCAGGAGGCGGACGCCGTCCTCCCTGGACAGCGACCCCGAGACGACGCGGCTGCGGACCTTGATCTCGGCCAGCAGGGCCTGGAGCAGCAGCGCCTGGTCGACGCTGTTGCCCGCCCGCGCCATCAGCGTGCCGGTGACGCCGCGCTGGGCGCCCTCGTAGGGCTCGAAGGCGATCTGATCGCGCACGAAGAAGAAGACCGACTGCGCGTCGGCCTTGCGGCCGAGCGCGTCGATGACCGCGGCGGTGGAGAAGGCCGCCTTGTCGACCTTGAGGGCGCGCGCCTCCTGAACGCGGGACTGGACGCGGGCCAGCCGCGGCTTGAAGCCCTTGACGTACTCCGCGTCGTCGAGGCCCTGGGCCGCAGCCGGCGCCGCCAACGCGATCCCGAGCAGAGCGCTGGACGCCATCGCCACGCCGAGCAGGGTGGATCGAAATGCCATCTCATCACCTTTATTGAACAATCATGACCACGGGGGCGGGAGCCTATCTCCGGTGATCGCCGGAGTCAACTCCATCACCCACATCCACCATCCACACACATCTCCCATCGGCCTGCCCTGGCGCAAGAGGCGAGGGTCAGGGCGACGACGCCCGCGAGGGGTCTTCGCCGGAGAGCCGACGGCCGGCTTCAAGAGCAAGAACAAAAAATACCGGCGTATACTCCGCGACCCTGATCCAGACCGGCTCGCTCCAGACGCCGGTGGTCGCCAGCAAGAAGGCCGAGGCGTAGGCCAGGGTGACGAGGCCGCTCCACAGGAGCAGGGAGCGGGCTCTGTAGAGGGCGGCCAGCGGCACGATCCAGGTGACGTACCAGGGGTGGACGGTGGGCGAGAGCAGCAGGAGTGCCGCGAGCAGGATCAGGGCGGCGGCGGCGGGCTCGTGTCGCTGGTGGAGGCAGAAGATCAGGAGCAGGGCGAGCGAGGCCGCCACGAGGGCCTTGACGAGGGAGAGCTCGATCTCGGCGCGGGTGAAGGTGGTGCTGGCGACGATCCGGCCCTCGTGGGTCTGGGTGACGCCGAGGGCTTCGAAGGGCCGGGTCAGGGCGTCGAAGCGCCAGTGCGGCCTGTCGGGGCCCTGGTCGCTCATGGGGGCGTGGGACAGGATCTGGCGCTCGGCCTCGGCCATGAGGCCGAAGAGGCCGTCGTTGGCGCGCCACTTGCGCACGTAGGTCGACAGGCCCTTGCCGAAGGAGCCGGGCTGATCGAAGACCAGAGCGCTCTGGTAGGGCGCGGCGGTGGCGGCCAGGGCGATCCCCGCGCCGAGGACGAGCGCGGCGCAGCGGGCGAGTCCGCCGGGCGGTCTGCCGTCCCGCTCGGGCCAGCGCCTCGGCCACCAGGCCCAGGCCAGCAGCAGGGGCAGGAGCAGGAGGCCGAGGAGCTTGGCCGCGGCGCTCAGGCCGACGCAGATCCCGGCCATGAGCCAGGGCGCGGGATGAAGGGGGGCGCGCTCGGCTTCGGGCTCGCGGCGGGCGGGGGCGACGAGGGCCAGCGCGGCCATCATCGGGGCGATGGCGAGCGCGTCGAGGTGACCCGATCCGGAAAACTCGATGATCATCAACGGGTTCCACAACACCAGCAGGGCCAGCCAGGCGCGGTCGCGGTCGCGCTCCGAGGGGATGAGGCGTCGGTCGAGGGGCTCGGCAAGCCGCCAGAGGGCGGCCAGGGCCACGAGCTCGGCGGCGATCATGGCGAGGCGCAGGGGGAGGAGGCCGCCGCCGAGGATGGCGCAGGCCAGGAAGACGAGCTGGGCCGCCGGGGGGTAGATGGTGGGAACCTCGGGGTGGTTGATCCGGGGCCAGTCGGCGTCGCGCAGGAGCGCGAGGGCGGGATCGGCGGGTGGGAAGGCGTAGGGGTTGACGCCGGCGAGCTGGACGCGGCCGTCCCAGATGTAGCGCCAGATGTCGTCGGAGAAGAGGGGCTCGGAGAGGCACAGGCCGGCTCTGAAGAGGAGCGCGGCGCCGAGGATGGCGCCGAGGCTCAGGCGCCAGCGGCCGGAGCGCCACGCGACCGCGAGCGCGCCCCAGGCCAGGAAGGCGGCCATGTAGGCGCCCCAGGCCACGGGCCAGCCCTGGTGGGGATCGATGTGGGTGGCGGCGACCAGCACGGCCAGGGGCGCGCCGAGCGCCAGGGGGCCGATCCAGGGGGGCAGCGCGGGACCGGGTGAGGTCATGTCGAGGCGGCGGCGGCGCGTCGGAGGAGCCCGCTGGTCTGGATCCAGCTCAGGAGGCCGACGTAGGCGAAGCCGAGCTGGAAGAGCAGCAGGAAGGGGAGCGAGGCCATGGCGGAGAGGCCCTGTGAGAGGGCGTAGACGACGGCGACGCCGAACCAGAGGGCGAAGCCGAGTTCAACCATGGGCATCATGTCGAGGCGCTTGATGTACTGGCTCTTGAGCCACTGGTGGGCCTTGTCGGAGCCGGTGACGGCGTACTTGGGGGTGCGGACGAAGCCGGTCTCGTAGCCGACGAGGGCCTCGACGACGGCCTTGCAGTTGTTGACGGAGAGGCCGATGCCGACGGACAGGACGATGGGCAGGAACTTGATGGAGTCCCAGAGTGAGCGGCCGACCTCGCGCTGGCTGACGAGGTAGAAGAAGCAGACGGAGAAGGTGGCCATGAAGAAGACGGGCAGGTCGACGAGGAGAGACTCGGTCCAGCCGCGGTGGATGCGGATGACGGTGGCCAGCGGCATCATCACGGACAGGAGGATCATGAGGAGGTAGGCGAGGTTGTTGGACAGGTGGGTGAAGGCCTCCATCTTGATCTTGAAGGGGAGATCGGAGCGCAGGATGCGGGGAAGGAGCTTGCGGGCGGTCTGGATGGAGCCCTTGGCCCAGCGGTGCTGCTGGCTCTTGAAGGCGTTCATCTCGACGGGGATCTCGGCGGGGCTGACGATGTCCTTGAGGTAGACGAAGCGCCAGCCGGCCAGCTGGGCCCGGTAGGAGAGGTCGAGATCCTCGGTCAGGGTGTCGTGCTGCCAGCCGCCGGCCTCGTGGATGGTGATCTTGCGCCAGATGCCGGCGGTGCCGTTGAAGTTGAAGAAGCGCCCGGAGCGGTTGCGGGCGGTGTGCTCGATGACGAAGTGGCCGTCGAGCATGATCGACTGGACCTGGGTGAGCATCGAGTGGTCGCGGTTGAGGTGGTCCCAGCGGACCTGGACCATGCCGACGCCCGGGTCGTTGAAGTGGTGGACGGCGCTGGTCAGGAAGTCCGGGTGGGGGACGAAGTCGGCGTCGAAGACGGCCACGAGCTCGCCGCGGGCGACGGCCAGGCCGGCCTCCAGGGCGCCGGCCTTGTAGCCGGTGCGGTCGGCGCGCTGGATGTGGGCGATGTCGAAGCCCAGCGCCCGCCAGCGCTCCACGGCGGCGTGGGCGATCTGGACCGTGTCGTCGGTCGAGTCGTCCAGGACCTGAATCTCAAGGCGGTCGCGGGGGTAGTCGAGGCCGCAGACCGCGTCGATGAGCCGCTCGATGACGTAGCGCTCGTTGAAGCAGGGCAGCTGGACCGTGACGACGGGCAGCGCGCCGTCGCCGTAGAGCGCGCAGGGCTCAGGGTTGTCCTTGCGGTGCCTGCGGTACAGGAAGGTCATCATGTACCGGTGGAGCCCGTAGAAGGACAGCGCCACCAGCACCGAAAAGTAGAAGATCAACAGGATGGTTTCGAGGTAGACCATCTTCGCCCCAGGTAACGCCAACGCTCAGCATCGTTCAACACAGCACCCCCAGATCTGGTCAGGATCATCGGCGCACCGGACACGGCGCACCATGCACGAAATCAACCCCATCAGGCAATGTCAAGCCTCGCCGCTTTAATCCTCGCCGTGGGATCCGGGCGGGCGGCCTGCCACAGAACGCGTTGCGACCCTGGTAGCACTCTGATACAACAGCGCTGCACCCGAGGGGGCGCAGGACGACGAAGGACGGAGCGAGGTTCGATGCAGGCTCGAGTCCCAACATACCTTGAGGCGAAGCTCGGTGAGGTCTACGAGGCCACCCGCGTCTTCCTCGAAGAGTCCCCCGACCACGATCCCATGGCCGTGCTCGTGGCCCACGTCATGAGCGCCGACACCCGCGAGTGCAAGAATGCGGCGGCCTGCCTGGACAGCGAGCCGCTGCTCAAGGCCGGCCGGGCCTACTTCGCGCTGCTGGCCGAGAACGACCGCCTCCCGCCCGGTGAGCAGATCACCGAGGAGGAGCTGGCGCTGCCGCGATCGCTGCTTCTGGATTTCTTCCTCGGGCGCGCCGACATCCAGCACCGCGCCCAGGAGGTCCTCGGGCTCATCGAGCGCAAGTTCTCCGAGCGCGCCTTCCAGCAGGCCACCATCCTGCTCCAGCTCTTCGAAACCGATCAGGCCACGCGCATCCAGAACGAGCGCAAGCTCTTCTACGAGGACATGATCCAGCGCCTCGGCGTGCGCCGCCGCCACCCGCTGTCGCCCGACGAGACCAGGCGCATCAAGGAGCACTTCGCCGAGATCCTCAAGGGCCTCGATGAGGACGGCGCCTTCAAGGCCAGCGACCGAAGCGCGCGATCGCTGTCCGAGCTCTACGAGGGCGACGGTGGCCCCTCCCCGACCAGCGCCGACGAGACCCAATCCAGGCCGCGCGGCCAGTTCGTCGCCTCCAAGACCGAGCCCGGCTTCCCCCTGGCCAGCCTCGACGCCCATACGCCCACCCTCGTCCCCGACGCCGACCCCCTCATGTCGCTGTCGCGCACCCTGGATTGGCTCGCCTCGGAGCACCAGATCCACTTCAGCCTCCAGGTCCGACACCCCGCCGCGATCCGGCGCTGGGAGGCCGTCGCCCGGCTCGGCCAGCGCGACAAGGCCCAGGCCATGACCCGCGCCGTGCCACCCGCCCGCTGGCGCTCACCCTCGAACTTCCCCGATCTGCCCCTCATCGAGCTGATCGGCCGCCACATGAGCGCCACCGTCCTGCGCGAGTACGTCCGCACCCTGACCCGCGCCTGCTACTTCGTCCTGCTGGCCGTCGGCGACACCGGCCTGGAGGACTACATCGACACCTACTTCGGCTGGCTCGAGGCGCGCTTCTCGATCAACGGCACCGAGTTCATCGACCGCCTCCACCGAGAGTCCACCCTCGGCGAGCAGACCCTCCTGGAGACGCTCGACGCCATCTTCGACGACTTCTTCTCCACCCCGATGGCCACCCTGCCCTTCTCCTTCACCGAAGCGCAGATCCACCAGGCCATCCGCGACTTCCTCGTCCAGATGTCCGGGGCCAGCCTCGCCGAGGTCGCCCCCGGCTACTTCGACCTCGGCGGCTTCCTCCTCGACCACCTCCTCAATGTCCCCTACCCCACCCGCGAGTTCCCCTTCCGCCTCCACCGCATCGTCTGAGCCTCCGCGCCGCGCCACCCCCGGCCGCCCAAGGCCTCACACCACGGGCTCCGCCCCGCCCAGGCGCGGCCTGAACCCCTCCGGCCACCGCGTCCGACGATCGTAGAGCGCGCCCTTGAGCCCCAACCCCAGGCGAGTCTGCCCGGAGACCCCCTGCTCCATCAACTGCGCCCCCGTCAGATCGGCGCCGCGCAGGTCCGCGCCGCCCAGATCCGCACCCCGCAGGTCCGCACCCCGCAGATCCGCACCCCGCAGATCGGCGCCCTGCAGGCAGACCCGCTGCAGATCCGCACCCCGCAGATCCGCACCCCGCAGATCCACCCCCCGCAGGTTCGAGTCGGCCATCAACGCCCCGGGGCCAAAGGCCCCCTGCCTGCGGCCGTCAAGCCCCTCCGGCCACCGCGTCAAGGCGTCGTAGCGCGCCCCGTGCAAGACGACCCCCTGGGCGCTCGCCCCGCTCAGATCCGCGCCCTGGAGCCACGCCCCCTGGAGGTTGGCCCCGTCGAGCCTCGCGCCGCACAGCTCCGCCCCCTGGAGGTTGGCCCCGCTCAAATCCGCGCCCGTCAGGTCAACCCCGTTGAGGCCGGCCTCGCCCAGACAGGCCCGCCCGAGCTGCTGCCCTCGGAGCGACAGCCCGCGCAGATCCGGCGGGGGATCGCCGGAGGCGTCCATCGGCGGCAGCGCCCCCCCGAGCCGACCTCGACTGGCCCCCACCGCCACGACCAGCGACGGCGCCCTCGGCGCAGGCCCCGCGCCGTCGAGCATCGGGCCGAGCTTGAGGTGGAGCAGGCCCTCGATGTTGTCCAGCACGCCAGCGAGCCCGCCGACCTCGGTCGCCGTGTCGAGATCCAGGGCGTCGCCCTCAGGATCCACTCTGTCGAGGTGAACGAGCAGGGCCTCGAGCCTGTCGCGCTTGAGGTGGGCCGAGACGAGGACCTCAAGCAGCTCGGCCTCCGAGCCTCCCAGGAGCGACGCGCGCTCGCGGAGCAGATCGGCGACCAGCGACTCGATCTCGAAGACCGCCTCGCACAGCCGCTCGTCGACCCCGCCCGCCGCGTCGATCATGGCCTGGAGCGGCGCGAGGTAGTCCCTCATGTAATCGCCAAAGCCGACCGCCGCCCGCCCCATCTCCCCGATCTCGGCCTCGATGTCCGACACCTCGCCCTCAAGGCGCAGCAGCCGGCGGTGCAGATCGAGCCGGGCGCGGAAGCCGCCGAGGATCTCGCGCTGCCGGCGCTGATCGCCGACCAGCTCGTCCAGCGCGGCCTTGTAGAGGTCGAGCTTCTGGAGGATGAGCAGCGCCGCGGCGGCCAGCGCGCCGCCCCGCCGAGCGGGCGGATGTCTGGGCTCTTCTCGTCGAGGACGTAGAGCGCCAGCCCCGGCGCCCCGGTCGCCGCGGCGGCCGCCAGGGCCGGATTGTCGGCCAGCCGCAGGTCGTCGCGGAACCACACGACGGCCGGCCGGGTGGCGGAAGGAT